>Ga0207076_1188_pt1 | contig 13913 bp, 8 predicted proteins | sample Alteio_BWMinHeat_62_FD_153568 | JGI IMG/M metagenome (GOLD analysis project Ga0207076, IMG submission 153568) | Enriched cells from forest soil in Barre Woods Harvard Forest LTER site, Petersham, Massachusetts, United States -... | ecosystem: Environmental > Terrestrial > Soil > Temperate forest >... | reverse complement strand
TTGGATCGTGAACATAGCCGTCAAGCAGGGCATGGCGGTAAACCTGGTCGTTTTCTGTCGGGGGAATCTGATCGGGTTTAAAGCGATACAGGGGTAGGTAGCCTGCAGTTTGCATCCCCAGCGGGGTATAAAACTGCTGCTGTACGTACACATTTTCGGGTATTGAAGTGATGGTTTCGACGATCTGCTGCATAAAGCACATGCTCAAATCGCTGTAAAGGTATTGCCCGCGTACCCGTAACGGTGAATTCAGCATCAGCGGCCACATTACATCCTTAAAATAATCCTTTCGCAAAAAGTAATTCTCGTTTACTTTGGTGGGATAATCTGCGGAAGAGTCTACCGTATAGTCCGTTGGTTTAACAGCTTCAATAGTAGGTATATCGGGGATCAATCCTGCCTGATGTTCTAAAACCTCCTTTACCAGCAGGTCGTTCTTGTTTGTTTTTCTCGCCTGCGGCAGATAATGCCCCACGGTTGAATCAATACTTAACTTGCCCTGGTCGTATAGTTGCATGGTCTCCATGGTAGTAGCAGAAATTTTGGTCATGGATGCCAGGTCGAAAATATCGGTCAGTTTATCGGGGATGTCCTTATCGTAGGTATGATAACCATAAGCTTTGTTGAAGATCACCTTGCCATCTTTTGCTACCAGTACCACGCAGCCGGGGGTAGCTTGATTCATGATAGCTTCGGTGGCGATATTATCGATATCGATCAGGTTATCAGATTTTATCCCCACAGCCTCGGGTACACTGTATTCCAGACGGGTCTTTTCGGTGGTAAAACCCATCCCTTTGCGGAAAACAGGCGATAAATTATTGCTTAATTTTTGTGTGATAGCCACCCCGCCAAAAATAGCCTCCGCGCTGAAATACGCCGAAACCGGCGAGATCCGCTGGCACCAAACTACCGGCAGGCTCACATTATTTAATTTGATCAATGCATTGCCGGTCCCAAAAAGTGCAATAATTACCGTTTTTATCTTTTGATTATAGCTGATAAAATCGGCGATCTGCGGGTTGTTCAGATCCGTCTCATTGAGCTGTACAATGAGCGTATTGTACCACTTCAGGTCGGATGAAAGGTCATCGAGGCTTTTGGCTCCGGTGTATAAGTTGCCGTTAAACGCAGCTACTTTATCATATTTATTCAGCAGGCTGTCAAAGCCTGCGGCGTAGGTATTGGAGAAATGTACACTGGCAATTTTTTGCTGGTCCAGGTTTTGCAGGGGGATAGTGTACGCTGAATTATTGAATAAAACGGTGGATTTCTCCACCAGGTTCACCTCATCAACATAAGCCTTCCCTGTAAATGGCGGATTTTGTGCGCATGCCGAATGAATTAAAACAAAGCCCAGTAAAATAAAAGTGCTAAACCGGAAATTACTTTTTCTCATAAACCTTTTCTCCATTAACATAGGTCTTTAACACTTTAACCTTCGGCAGGCTTGCACCATCAATTTTCATAATGTCATTATCGAGGATCACAAAGTCGGCGAATTTGCCTGGCTCAATGCTCCCTTTTTCATTTTCTTCAAACTGCGCTTTAGCGGCCCAAATGGTCATGCCTCTTAATGCCTGTTCCCTGGTAAGGGCATTTTCGGGTTGAAATCCACCTGCCGGAAAACCTTTAAGGTCCTTCCGTTCCACTGCTGCATAAAACGTATACATGGGGTTAATGTTTTCAACCGGGAAATCGGTACCCAGCGGCAGCCAGCCATTTTGCTCCAATAGTTGTTTGTAAGCATAGGCTGATTTAATGCGTGTTGTGCCCAGCCGGTTAACGGCCCAATACATATCCGAAGTTGCGTGTGTTGGTTGCACAGACGGGATAATGCTGTATTCGCCAAAAAGCTTTATATCTTCAGGCGCTAAAACCTGTGCATGTTCTATGCGCCAGCGGCGATCGTTTTTACCTTTCAATACACTGGCATAAATCTTCAGCATTACCCGGTTGGCCGAGTCGCCAATGGCATGTGTACACATCTGGAAGCCTTTGGCGGCCAGTTTTTGCGCCACATCCAAAAAATGTTTCTGATCGCTTAGTAAAAAACCGCGCCAGTTTTTTTGGTCGCTGTAAGGCTGTAGCAAACAGGCCCCGCGCGACCCCAAAGCACCATCAGCATACACCTTAAAGGCACGTACATCCAGCCTCGGGGTTTTATAAACGCCTCTCTTAAATAAATACTCAAAATCCTCTTTATTATCCGACAACATTACATACATGCGCATTTTCAGCGCTCCCTTGTGCTGTAACTGCTCAATGGTATTGATCATGGTATAAGGCAGGCCGCAATCTTCAACACTGGTTAAACCCACAACGAAACAGTTATGTTGCGCATCCAAAAACGCCGAATCAGCCAGCGCATCGCCCGGAGAAGGTATTTTTCTTCTTACCAAACCTTCCGCATTATCAATCAGCAGCCCGGTAAGCTTGCCATTAATGGTTTCTATTTTGCCACCGTTAATGGTTTGGCCCGGTTTTATGCCGGCGATATTTAAAGCAGCCTGGTTTACCATAATGGCATGGCCGTCAATCCGGCTCAAAATAACCGGCCTTACCGGGAAAAGGGAATCCAGTTTGGCTTTGTCTGGAAATTGTTTTACGGTCCATTTATTCTGGTCCCAGCCGTGGCCGGCAATCCAGCCATCGGGGTTTCTGCGGGCAAAAGCATTTACCGAATCCACCACTTCCTGCCAGCTTTTGGTGTTTTCCAAGCGGGCCTCCTGCAGGCTCATGCCATAGCTGTAAAAATGCGAATGGGCATCAATAAAACCAGGATAAACCGCCTTGCCGCCTGCGTCCACCACTTCTTTTGCGGTATATTTTTTTTCGATGGTATCCCCGTTGCCTACCGAAATAATTTTTCCATTGTTAACTACAAAGGCATTGGCCGTGGTAAAATTACTGTCAACCGTATAAACAACGGCGTTTTTAACCATCAGGTCGACATTATAATCCTGGTGTTTACAGGCTGCGGCCAGCAAAAGCAACAACAATAGGGGAGAATGTTTTTTCATTGGTATTTTAAAAAGTTGGAAAGCTACAAAACTATATACAAAATCAAATGCATAAAGTTATGCGGCAAATAATTTTAATTTAGATTACATTGGCCTCACCCTGCCCCAGATCGTTCGCAGAATTGCAAACGGCCGACGCCTGCGACCAATTACTCAGGTACACGTGAACCACCCGGCACGGATGAATACACCTGGTACACCTGGCACAGCAATAATTTCTGTAATTTACTTGGATTTATAAAGAAAAATGCCTATAAATTCGTTTATTGGTAACCCCATAATTTTAATTACGATAAACAAGCTTAAAAAGTATCGCCCCTGCGGTTTCTTTTTAGTGGGTCCCCGGGTGTGCACCTCCCGGGACGAATCCCTTTCCTGATTTGCTTTGTCATTGATGATTGCCCGGCAGTTTAAATGTACCTATACTAAACTTATGCTGTCAAATAATTAATTTAGCGCCGGAATTGAAAAACCGCTGATAAAATATTTTTTAGCGGAACAGAAGGGAATTTTACAACATGCCAGATATTATACAGCTTTTACCGGATGCCGTTGCCAACCAGATTGCCGCAGGGGAAGTAGTGCAGCGGCCCGCCTCGGCAGTAAAAGAGCTGGTAGAAAACGCGCTCGATGCCGGGGCCGATAAAATACAGTTGATCCTGAAGGAAGGCGGAAAGTCGCTGATCCAGGTGATCGACAATGGCTGCGGCATGAGCATGACCGATGCCCGGATGAGTTTTGAGCGGCACGCCACTTCCAAAATTCGCAAAGCGGAAGACCTTTTTGCCATCCGCACTATGGGTTTCAGGGGCGAGGCGATGGCTTCCATAGCAGCTATTGCACAGGTGGAACTAAAAACCCGCCGGCACGAAGACGAGCTGGGCACCTGCATTATTATTGAAGGCTCCGAAGTGATCAGCCAGCAGGCCTGTTCGGCTAATACCGGCACTTCTATCTCCGTAAAAAACCTGTTTTACAATACGCCCGCCAGGCGAAACTTTTTAAAGAGCAACCCGGTTGAAATGCGGCATATTATTGACGAATTTCAGCGGATGGCGCTGGCTAACCCGCAGGTGTTTTTCTCCCTGCACCACGACGGGCAGGAAGTTTATCATTTACCGCAGGCTACTTTAAAACAGCGCATTATCCACTTATTTGGCAATAACTATAACGAACGTTTGGTGCCGGTTGAAGAAGATACCAATGTGATTAAACTGCGTGGTTTTGTGGGTAAGCCCGAATATGCCAAAAGAACCCGCGGCGAACAGTTCTTTTTTGTGAACAGCCGTTTTATCCGCGATGCTTACCTTAACCATGCGGTGCTGATGGCTTTTAAAGAATTGCTGCCGGAAGATACCTACCCGCTGTATGTGCTGTTTATTGAGATTGATCCGGCTAAAATTGATATCAACGTCCATCCAACAAAAACAGAAATAAAATACCAGGATGAACAAACCATTTATGCCATCATCCGCTCCGCGGTAAAACGCTCTTTAGGCAGGTATAACATTACCCCAAGCCTTGATTTCGACCAGGAAAACAGCATTGAGCATTTGGTTACGCCAAAGCCTTTTGAAGAAATTGTGGCGCCAACCATCAGTTTTAACCCGGATTATAACCCTTTTGCCACTGAGCCGAAGATTGAACGCGAGCCGCCCGTTTTCAGGAGCAACAGTGATTACCGCAGTTCGCCGGTGCCGCAAAACTGGGATACCCTTTACGAGATCAGCAGGAGAGAAGAAAGTGCGCAAAGCGAAATGCACGGGCAAAAAACCATTGCAGTTGACGACCAGGACCTTAATAAACCCAGCGAACAACAGCTTTTCCAGGTGCATAACCGCTATATTTTATCTGCGATAAAATCGGGCTTTATGGTGATTAACCAGCAGGCGGCGCATGAACGCATTTTGTACGAACGCTTTCTGCATCAGCTGGAAAATCATACCGGTGTAAGCCAGCAAAGCTTGTTCCCGCAATCAGTTACACTAAATAGCAGCGATTTTGAATTATTAAAGGAACTTTTACCCGATATTCGTGCGCTGGGTTTTGACATCCGCGAGTTTGGCAAAAATACGGTGGTAGTGGAGGGCGTTCCGGCAGATTTGAACAACGCTTCGGAAACAGAGATATTGGAGCAATTGCTTGAAGGTTATAAAAACAACCAGTCGATATTAAAACTGGATAAACGCGACAGCCTGGCCCGGTCGCTTGCGCGCAATGCTGCAACGAAAGCGGGCGTAAAGATGTCATTGGAAGAAATGAATTTACTGATCGACCAGCTTTTTGCCTGCCAGATGCCCAACCTGGCGTTAAACGGCAAACTGGTGATCACTACTTTTACATTAAACGAATTAGCAGAACGATTTGAAAAATAATCCCGCAGGTGCGGGATCTAAAACATTATTATCATCATGAGTCCACAAAGGCAATCCCCTTTCGATAATTTAACACCGGTTGTAAAAAATTTGTTGATCATTAACTTGATCTGTTTTATTCCTTTTATCATATTGAGTGACAGTAAATACCAGGAGTTAGTTGTTAACAATTTTGGCTTATTCTATTTCGATTCACCTAAGTTTAAGGTTTGGCAAATATTAACTTACATGTTTATTCACGGGGGATGGGCACATATCATTTTCAATATGTTCGCCTTGTTTTCCTTCGGGCCGATATTAGAATATGCAATAGGCCCCAAAAAGTTTTTTAACCTGTATTTTATTTGTGGAATTGGGGCCGGCCTACTACAAATGCTTGTGCAGGGAATAGAATTGCAGCATTATACCGGAAGTTTTCTTACTCTGCCTGCGCCTGACGATGCTAGTTATATTATGCTTTATGGCGCTAATGCAGCAAAAGTTGCAGGGGTTTTTGCACCGATTGTGGGCGCATCCGGAGCAATTTTTGGCGTCCTGGTAGGTTTTGGGATGCTTTACCCCGACCTTGAGCTAATGCTATTGTTTGTGCCGGTTCCTATTAAAGCTAAATACATTATCCCTATTTATATAATAATCGAGTTGATTTCGGGTTTCGGCCAGTTTTCCGGCGATAACGTTGCCCATTTTGCGCATTTGGGCGGCGCATTGCTGGGCTTTATTATGATAAAAGCATGGCGGTACAGGTAAAGGTTTTTTAATTTTTCGTACAGAAAAATTGCCCAACTGTTAATAATTTGTAAAATGCATATATCGATACAACTTTTTTAAATTATTTGGGTTATCTTTAAGTACACTTTTATCTATCATGAGTACCATTTGGAAAGAAATACAACTCAAAATGCTCCATTCGGGCAGTAAGCTTAATTTGCTTATTGGTATCAATATTATTGTTTTTTTGCTGATCAATGTTCCTGCGGTATTCGAAACACTTTTTTTCAGGTCAAGTAACATAGCAACTTTAACAGACGAATACCTTCTCTTACCCGCTTCTTTACATAAGCTGCTTACCCATTTCTGGACGCCTTTAACCTACATGTTCATGCATGCAGGAATTTTCCATATCCTTTTTAATATGCTTTGGCTTTACTGGTTCGGGCAGATATTTGAAGAATACCTGGGAAAAAAACGCACTTTAGGTTTATACCTTATGGGGGGCTTCGCCGGAGCAATATTTTTTGTTGTAAGCTTTAATACATTTCCATTTTATACTTATAACCATGCAGCGGACTTAACGGGCCCGCTTGTTGGCGCGTCAGCCAGTGTAATGGCTATTATTGTTGCAACCGCTACACTTTTGCCAGATTATACAATTCCCTTAATCCTTATTGGCCCTGTAAAGTTAAAGTGGCTGGCTATTGTATTTGTAGTAATGGACTTTTTAGGTGTAACTGGCTTTAACGCCGGCGGAGAATTAGCACACCTTGGCGGCGCCCTCATCGGCTTTATCTATATCAAGCAACTACAAAAAGGGAATGATATGGTGGGCAACATCGCCAAGATATTTAAACCGAGGCCAAATATGAAAGTAGTTGCCTCAAACCCTTCGGGAAAATCATCCGGTGCACCCAGGCAGGAAGAAATAGATTTAATTTTGGATAAAATTTCACGTTCGGGCTATGATAGCCTGACCAAACAGGAAAAAGAAATATTATTCCGCGCAAGCAATGAAAGCTAACCAAAAGCTTCACCTTTTCGACCGGATTTTTTTATGGATCAATGTCCTTCTTTGTATAGCACTGCTTATCAGCTACCTGGCTCCCGTTACCGATCCCCGTGAGCTTTGGCTGCCGGCCTTTTTTGGACTGGCCTATCCCTTCCTTTTGCTGCTGAATGTATTGATGATTGTTTTCTGGTTTATCCGCCGGAAATGGTTTTACCTCATTTCCATTATATCCATACTTATTGGTTATAATATTCTCCTGAATAACATTGGTTTTCATTGGGGGAATAAAACCGATGTAATGCCCAAACCCGAAAATGCGATCAGGGTGATGACGTATAATGTGCACCATTTCAGGCGCTATGGTGACAGGGCAAGCGATGATTCGTCACGCAAGGGTTTTTTGGAGTTGATCAAACAGCAGCAGCCGGATATTATCGGTTTTCCTGAATATTTTTCGCAGCCAAACAGCAAATATGACTTCACCGATTCCATTATGAAGGAATTGAACGTAAACTATTATTTTTTTAAAAGCTTTACCATTTATCCGCGCAAAATAAGCGGCATGGCTATATTTTCGCGGTACCCGATAAGCAATAAAGGCGTTATTGCTTTGTCAGACAGTGGCAACGAAAATCAATGTTTGTACGTGGATGTAGTAAAGGATAATAAAACCTTTCGCTTTTACGCCGTACACCTCCGGTCCATTGGTTTCGACCCTAAAGATTATAAGTACCTGGATAGTGTTTCAAAAAAAGGAAAAACCGATATGCATTCAACCCGGCGTTTGGGAAGCAAACTGGTAAGTGCTTTCAAAAAAAGGGCCGAACAAATGTACCTGGTGAAAGACAACAGTCTTCATTGTCCGTACCCGTATATCATCAGCGGCGATTTTAATGATACCCCCTCGTCCTTTGCTGTTAACCAAATGGCAAAAGGCTTAAAAAACGCCTATCGCGAAAAAGGCTCCGGTTTCGGCCGGACCTACAATGGCGATTTTCCCAATTTCCAGATTGATTATATCATGACCAGCCCCCCAATTTGATATAGAAGATTACCAGATCATCAGAAAAAAGCTATCCGACCATTACCCGGTGAGGAGCGATGTATCTTTGAAATAGTCATTGGGTCATTGGGTCATTAGGTCATTGTGGATTGGCGGACTATTTTATCCTGCATGCAATGACTCAATGACCTAATGACCCAATGACCTAATGACCCAATGACCCAATGATTAAACTACTTCTTCATCTCCTCCTTAATCGCCCTTAAAAACTCATTGGCATTGTGCGAGCCGATGATGTAAACCAGGCCGTCGCGGTCGGTTAAAAAGATGGCTTCTTTACCTGAGGCAAAAAAACGGATGGTCCCTTTGGAATGGAGGTTATAAACAGGGTTATTAAACAGGTACCTGCTATATTTGCCCTGTTCGGCTTTAACAATACCATTCAGGTCGATTTTTACAAGGCGGGTGGTCCATAAACCATCCAGCAAAACACTTTTATTTAAAATGCGGGTACGGAAATGGAGTAAAAAACCCATAATGATAGAAATAATGATGATGGCAAAACCAACCACTACCAGCAGGTCGCCGTTGCGTTCGCGTTCATCGGTAAAAAAGTAAGCGGCAAAACAAAACATAGCCAAAACCAGGCGGATAGTAAGTGGTATAAACTCCCGCCCCAGGTATTGTTTTTCGGTAAATGCCGGTTTATCGCTCATTTTTTTAATTTGATAATTTGAAGATGTGACAATTTGAAAATGGTTTGGTTACAAATACAGAAGAAAAGAATTTTCAAATCTTCAAATCAACACATTTTCAAATCGTCTTCATCAACTCGAATATAGTTACTTTTTTAGTTTCCTTACTTACTTTATAACGTTCGTCGGGCCGGTAGCCGCCCACCCATATCACCTCGCCGTTGCCATTGATCAATAAAGGTATTTCATTTTTTTTATGCAGAGGCACTTTCTCCCCTATAAAAAAATCACTTATTTTTTTGCTCCCGCGCATACCAAGCGGGTAAAAATGATCTCCCTGCTGCCAGGCGCGCAAAGTTAACGGATATATCAGCAAATCAGTATCAACAGCTACCGCCAAAGGATTATTTTTTATGATGAGCGGGCTGTCGTCATGCAATATGTTGAGTTTATAACCGGGATAATCTAATTCACGATCATCTAAGCGGATCAGCGTTCCCCTGTTTTGGGCCTGTTTAATTGGGGTGATGATCAGCGTATTGCGGTCAAGCACCATCCTGAAGCGCTGCGTTTCAAATATACGTCCGGGGTGTTTATCCAATGACGATATCAGGTCATCGACGATTGTTTCGTTAGCCCCAAATTCCTGTAGCAGATTAAACAGCAGCAGCCTTTGTGGTTCCAGCTTTTTCAGATCGTCCAGCAACACCTGTACCTCTTCATCGTGGTAAACAAAAAGCTCCTTTTTTAATTCAGCAACCCTTTGGGCTAAGAGCTGTTCCAATTCGCGGAAATGCTGCAGGTTTTTTTCAAAGGTCTGTTCCAGGGCCGGGTTTAGTTCTTTTAGTTTGGGGATCACCTCCAGCCTGATCTTATTGCGGGCATATTTTACTGATACGTTTGAGCTGTCCTCCACATAATCCAACCCGTTTTCATCAATAATATTTTTTATCTCCCCGCGGTTTAAAAACAACAAAGGGCGAACCAATGCGCCATTTTTTGGCAAAATGCCATGCAGGCCCGCAATGCCGGTGCCGCGGGTAAGGTTTAACAATATTGTTTCAATTGCATCGTTTTGATGGTGCGCAAGCGCTATAACTGAGTACCCTGATTCCTGTCGTATTTCTTCAAACCATTGGTAACGAAGGTCGCGGGCGGCCATTTGGGTAGATATTTTTTCATCGGCGCCATACTTTAAGGTATCAAAATTGATGGTATGGAACGGGACATGCAGCTTTTCGGCAAGGCTGCGGCAAAATTCCTGGTCGCCGGTGGATTCATCGCCCCGTAACTGAAAGTTGCAATGGGCGATGCCAAAATTATAGCCTGCCGATTTAAGTAAATGAACCATTACCACAGAATCCATACCCCCGCTCACTGCAGCCAACACCTTGCTGCCGTGCCCGAACAAGTTATTTAAGTCAATAAAATCAGTAAAAAGTTTAACCGGCAGCATCCATCAAAATTATTAATTTAAAACCCCAACAAAAAACTAATTTTGCCATCGTGAGGAAATATGTTTTAAGTTTTTGTTTATTGCTTGCTGCCGCGGCTGCTATGGGCCAAAAAAAATCGATCGTCACCCTGATCAAATCCCAAAGCAGTACAGGTATAAAACTTAACGGCAAGGATATTATCAAAGTGTACCAGGGAACATTTAAGCAGGATTTCTCGACCCTTAGTTCAGACAGTGCTTATTTTTATCCCAAAGATAATGCTGTTGATGCCTTTGGCAATGTACACATCAACCAGGGCGATACGCTGAACATTTATTCGGACAAGCTGAATTATAACGGCAATACCAAGGTGGCCATATTAACGGATAATGTGCGCCTGGTGGATAAAGACGCTACATTAACTACCAATCACCTTAACTATAATACGGCAACCCGCATCGGCACTTATACCGATGGCGGCAAACTGGTAAATAAGGATAATACCCTTTTAAGCAAAAACGGGTATTATTTCGCCATCAGCCGCGATTCGTATTTCAGGTACAATGTTTCGCTCAAAACGCCTGACGCATTGGTTGTAACGGATACCATGCGCTATAATACCGGCACCAGGATTTCTTATTTTTACGGGCCAACCAATATTTACAGTACCAAAAACGAAAAGGACAAGGATACGCTGTATACCGAAAATGGCAATTACAATACCGTTAATGAGCAGGCGTCTTTCGGCAAAAACAATTTTTATCATTCGGGCACCAAATCGTTAAAAGGCGACAGTTTGTTTTATGATAAAATAAAAGGTTACGGACGCGCGGTTAAGCATGTAATTTTTGACGACCGCGAACAAAAAACAACCATAAGGGGAAACCTGGGCACCTATTTTAAGGCCGAAGAACATACCATTATTACGGATGACCCGTATGTAATTATGGTGACTGAACAAAAGGATACTACCAATGCCGATTCTGCAGCTAAGGCAGATTCATTAAAAAAATTGCAGCCGCAAAAAAAGGGAGCCATCAATATGGCCCAGCTGATCAAAAAAACTATCCCGGGTAAAGCCGACATCATAACGGCGGATCAAAAGAACAAGTTGATTGACTCCGCCCAGGTTAAAAAGGACGCGCTCATCAAGCGGATCCAGGCCGATAACTTATCAAAAACCGACACGGCGTTTAACAAACTGTCGCCAAAAATCAATGCCCTTTTGCCAAAGAAAGATTTACCGGCAGCGGTTAACAAAGCTGCTGAGCTGCTAAAAACGGATTCGACCGTTAAAAAGCTATCGGCAAAGGTCAACCCGCCAAAAACAAAAACAGTGACGACAAAAAAGCCCGCACCTGCCTCTGTAGCGAAAACTACGGGCAAGCCGGGCAATAAAGATAAAATTCCACTTAAAAAACCAGTGGTAAAAGATACTTCGAAAATGAAGATCGATTCCATTTATATGTCGGCAGATACGATTGAAACGCAGATAATGACCTATAAGGATCTGAAGGTTTATTTCGAGAAACAACGCCTGGCGCATATTATTGATACTACAGTAAAGAAAAAACCAAAAGTAAAAGAGTCTAAATTTTTAACCGGAGTAAGCGTAGGGTTAAAATTAGATTCCGCTTACCTGCAGCGCAATATTTTCGGGAAGCCCAAGCCGATCGTCATAAAGAAAAAACCACCCACCAAAAAACAGCTGGAGCAGGATAGTATTGCTAAAAAACAGTTGGCCGATTCTATCGCCACGGCCAGGCTGAATGAGCCAAAGGATACGGCCCGTATCAGGATAATTATAGCGCATCATAATTTTAAAATGTATAAATCGGACCTGCAGGCCAAGGCCGATTCGATGTTTTACAGCAACAGTGATTCCACCATTCGTTGTTATGTAAACCCGATGATGTGGACACAGGGCTCACAGCTTTCGGGCGATACCATTCATTTGCAGATGAAGCATAAAAAATTCGACAATATGACCATGTGGCCCCATGCTTTTATTGTGAATATTGAGAAAACCGATTCGCTGCATTTTAACCAGGTGGCCGGCAAGCGAATGCGGGGCTTTTTTAAGGACGACAAGTTGCACCGGATGCTGATAGAGGGGAATGCCGAGAGTATTTATTTTGCCCGCGACAGCGGAAAAATGACCATTAGCGGTATGCAGCGATCATTGAGCAGTAAGATAAGGGCCGATTTTAAGGACAATAAAGTCACCAATATGGGTTTTTATACCAAGCCCGAAAATAAATACGGCCCGTTAAATAAGTTTACGGAGGATGATAAGATCTTAAAAGGCTTTATCTGGAAGCCAAAAGACAGGCCGGTGTCGAAAGAGTCGATTATCCCATCGTTCAGCAGCAGGAAGAAAAAGGCCGCAGCCAAAGCTGCTGCAGCAAAAGCAGGAAAGGGAAAAGCTACCGACAAAAAAACGGCGGGTACTAAGGCAGTTAAGGACAGTACCTTAAAAACTACTCCAGGAAAATTGCCCGCATTAAAAACCGCAAAAGATAGTACGGTAAATCACCCGGTTGTAAAAGCAGCAAAGGATAACTTTATAAAAACAGGGCCAGCTAGCCTGCCGGTTAGCGATCTGTCGAAAGATACGACGCTTAGTTTTCCGGTAAAATTGCCGGTTATAAAAGCTGCGAAGGATAGCAGCAAAACAACGCCGCCAAAGGGCAAGCCGAATGGGTAAAAACTCCATATTCCGCCTGCAGCAATCCCAGTGGTAAAAATTTCCAACCGCAACGGCAGCGGAGCAGGCGCGAAGAACGTAAAGGGTAACAACAAATCCGAAATCGAAATTCCGAAATCCGAAATCAACCCGTTTTCTCTTCCCAAATCATGCACAAATGCAAAATAGTTTCAACTGCTTTTTGCATATCCTGTACAGACACCCATTCCTGCCTGCTATGGAAGGCATGTTCGCCGGCGAAAATATTAGGGCAGGGCAATCCCATAAAGGAAAGCCTTGAGCCATCGGTGCCACCCCTTATGCTGCAAAGCTTGGCGTTAAGCCCGGCACGCTGCATCGCCTCCATACCATATTCAACAATTTGCGGATGCTGGTCAAGCACCGACCGCATATTACGGTATTGTGGTTTTACATCCAACTCAAAGGAGGAACCGGGGAATCGCTGTAAAACCCCGGTCACTACGCTGCGGATGGTATTTGCATGATCAACTAATTTAATGTCGTCAAAATCGCGGATAATAAAATCGATAGTCGCTTTTTCCACATGGCCTTCAATGGCAACCGGGTGAACAAAACCCTGCATCCCTTCGGTTCCTTCGGGCGACAGGTCATGAGGCAGCGCTGCAATGATTTCGCCTGCTATTTTAATGGCGCTTTCCATTTTGCCTTTTGCAAAGCCGGGATGAGCGCTTACGGCTTTAATGGTCAGCTTCGCCCCATCCGCCGAAAAAGTTTCGTTTTCCATATTGCCGGCACTTTCGCCATCCATAGTATAACCTGCATAAGCGCCCAGCTTTTTGATATCAACCTTATCAACGCCACGGCCAATTTCTTCATCGGGTGTAAACAGGATCCTTATTTTACCGTGTTTTATTTCTGGGTGATTTACCAATTGGTAACAGGCGTCCATAATTTCTGCAACACCGGCTTTATTGTCGGCGCCAAGCAAAG
>Ga0207076_1187_pt1 | contig 13930 bp, 13 predicted proteins | sample Alteio_BWMinHeat_62_FD_153568 | JGI IMG/M metagenome (GOLD analysis project Ga0207076, IMG submission 153568) | Enriched cells from forest soil in Barre Woods Harvard Forest LTER site, Petersham, Massachusetts, United States -... | ecosystem: Environmental > Terrestrial > Soil > Temperate forest >... | reverse complement strand
GTTTTTGCATCGGCCAATGTAAGGCCAGACCACCATGCAAAATCCTGCAAAGTTGCCGGGCCATGGCTGGTAAAATAGCGCATCGCAAGCTCGCCCAGCGCTTCCTCCCGGGGCTTCGTTTTACCGGCAGGTATCCTGTCGTCAAACAGCGCATAAGTAAATTGTTTACCCTGCCTGCCGCCGCTGCAAATTACCTTGTCGAGTTCGGCGTGCAATAGTATGTGGATAAACCGTAAGTCGTCCGTTTTAACCCCTGCCTGCTCCAATACGGATTTAATTTCACCCCTGTTCAATTGTTTACCGCCCTCCAATGCTTTAGCCAGGGCGTCATTACTCCGGCTAAAAACCTGACTGTCTAACTGAAGTTTGCGGTACCACGAGGCGCTGAATGCACTGATGCGCGGTGCAGTAAGGTCAAGCATCCAGCGCAGGTCATCAGGGGAAACAAAATGCCATGTTGGCCGGAGCACATGGGTACGAACAATGCTTCCATTTGCCATCGCTTTATCAATATCATCATCGCTGCTTTTTTGCAACCGGAGGCCAATGGCCCATTTTGCACCGGCATAGTCCTGTGCCTGCACTGCGCCCATATATTTTACAAGCTCAGCCGGCTTTATAAATATTTGCCTTGATATGTGCTGATTATAAAGTCTTTGCTGTGCGATGTCAAGGTTCGTCATTTTGGGATGCATCTAATTTACCTCAAAATAACGATTCAATAATGACAACAGCCTGTCAGCAAAAAAAAATAATTTTAAAACTTTTAAAACAAAATGTAATTTCGGACTATCCCTGCCGGAAGGCAGGTTTCAGACTTGAAAAATGGCACAAAAAGTAATTACGGTAAATATTAATGTTTACGAGCAAACTGTTACCAACAGGCATTCGGCTTATGAAATAAGTTATGTAAACAGGTACCTGGATGACGGGTGGGTGATTAAAGAGATTATCCACAGCGCCACCGCAGCAGCCAACTGGACTAATATTACATTCGTGCTGGAGAAATAAGCAAAGCGCAGCTTTTGAAATAATTTTAAAATGCTGGTCACCTTATCATAAAAATTACAAAACTTTATTTTAATAGTTTGTAACTTCATAGCGTTAACCCCGCCATTATTAACCGTTTATTTAAACTTAAAGACGATGAAAACTACGTTATTGCTATTTTTTGCCTTAATTTTTTCAGGTTACTCTTTTGCACAGGATATTCCTGCCCGCTGGGACGAACTGGTTGCCAGTGATTTCCCTAAAGCGCTGGAAAAATCGCATCGTACCTGCATTCTCCCTATTGGCATCCTCGAAAAACACGGCCCGCACTCGCCAATAGGTACTGACCTTATCCACGTAAGGGAATGGGCTAATCATGCAGTAAAAGAGGAATATGCGGTAATTTTTCCTGATTACTTTTACGGGCAGATAAACGAAGCCCGCCACCAGCCCGGTACTTTTGCCCTTCCAAGTAAAGTGATATGGGATCTGCTTGAAGCCACCTGCGATGAAATTGCCCGCAATGGGTTTGATAAGATCATCATCCTTAACGGGCACGGCGGCAATCCGGAGTTTTTGGAATTTTTTATGCAATCGCTGTTAAACAAACGTCATAATTACGCAGTTTATCTTTACCGGCCCGACAATGACGCCGCTTATGCAAGTGAATATCAGAAAATGCACAAATCTGATATGAAAACGGACCAGCATGCGGGTGAGTCGGAAACATCGGTTCTGATGTATTACCGACCCGACCTGATGCGTATGGACAGGGCATCCGACCAAAGCGGCGCTAACCAGGCAAGACTGCCGTTAAGTGATCTTTATACGCCAATATGGTGGTATGCTGCATATCCGAACCATTATGCAGGCGAGGGGGCCAAAGCAACAACCGAATTTGGTAAATTTATAACTGACCACGAAATAGCAACATTTGTAAAAGCACTAAAGGAAGTTAAGGATGATACCAAAACCCTTCAGCTTCAGAATGAATTTTTTGATAAGGTTGATAATTTGGGGAGGTAGTTATTGATGTGCAGATGTGCGGATGTGCAAATGTGCAGATATTTGGGAACGTGAATTGGTGAATTTATTTTTCATCTGCACATCTGTAATTTGCACATCTGCACATCAAAGTTTAATCAACTTCCCCTTGGGTACCCTCGCCCTCACCAGGTGATATGATTGGGAGATAAAATATTTCCATTTTTCAGGATCGAAAAGGTTTGCGTTTTCAATTAATATCCATTTATTCCTGGCAGCATAGGGTGCAGGGATTATTCCTTGCTGATCAGTCAATATCCCAAATTCTTCATCGGTAACTTTTAATGAAACTTTTAACGGAGTATCCAGCGGGACGACACAAAACATTTTCCCGCCGATCGAAAAGCAAAGATCATTGCCCCATTTAATGTCTTCTGTTACTGAATGCAGGGTATTGCAAATACTCCTGATGGTTTCTATATCCATATTAATTAATTGCTTTTCGACAATGATTTCAACTCGCTGTACGACATAGATTCATAATCCTTGGAGGCTGTAAAAAATCCTGCCGGAACCTGTTCTTCTTTAATTTCCTTTAATTCAGCATTTATAATAACATTATTATTAAATGTTACAAATCTGATGGGCACTCCGCCAAAAGCGCTGACCGGCCTGCTAACGGAGCTGGGTGGTATAACTATATCGTTGGTTAGCCAAATATCGTAACCAGTACCGGTTTTAATATCAATTGCCCTTCCTTTAATGCAATTATACCCATTGATGGTTTGCTTTTCTGTTCCTTTTTTAAATGCGAGTTGTGGGATACCGGCATTTTCCTGTTCAACTTCTTCAGATGTCATCACTACAGCAATTTTCTTTGAGTATGCCGGAATGTCGATAATCAGGCAATGGTACCCGGCTTTAAAAACCGAAACACCTTTTACTGTAACAGCACCCTGATCTACAATTGCGGCCGTTGAATCTTCCCTGAAATAACAGGTAATCTCTTTTGGCAACGTAGCAGCATATTGCTGTTTATCTGCGGGCAGCACGTATGATACGGTATAAGTTACAATACCTTCGCTTATCTTTTTTTGGGCAAACGTATCTGTTATCGCAGACGCAAACAATAATATAATGATCGCTGATTTTCTGATAATTAACATTGAATAAAATTAATTCACCAAGATAATTATTTCAAAATTAAGTGCACTTTAAAGTATCATCAACAAATTCGGCAGAATATGTCTTATACTAATTATTTAAAAATACGATATTTGCCCACTCTTAAAAAATCCAAATTGAAAGATGATTAGCGGGGGAGATCCTTCGGTGTAGTAAACATCATTTTAAAAAACTGGCAGAATGAAAGTAAAGAAAAAGGTAACCGGGTTGGCTATAGTGTGTTGTATATTTTTGATCCTTCAGAATTTACCTTGCAACGCATTTATGAAAAAGTCAGCAGGTAAGGATCAGGACAGTTCGATAACCGTACCCATAGGTGGTAATTCGTGGCGGCTTGATAAAGACACCCTTGGCGGCAATATCAGCAATGATGGCATCGTTAACTGGACCGACAAAAATGCGGCTTTTGTAACCTATGTAAGATTTGCCAAAAAAGGGAGTTTTAAATTGTACCTCAACCTTAAAGTGCCTGTTGGGGAAACCGTTCTATCGGTAACCGCATTAAATAAAACGCGGGCAATAACCGTGGATGGAAATGTAGTTGAAGACCATTATGCGGGAGAATGGCCGGTAAAGGATACAGGTTACGTGTCCATCAAAATAATGGCCAAAAGTAAAACAGGGGATATTTATGCTGATATTCCATCCTTGAAATTGACAGGTACAGGAATTAAAGAAAGCACATCCTTTGTTAAGAATAATGAGGGCGACTTTTTTTATTGGGGGAGGAGGGGTCCCTCGGTTCATCTGGGTTATGTGGTGCCCGACAATAAGAACGCTGAATGGTTTTATAATGAAGTAACAGTACCAAAAAACAACGATGTTTTAGGCTCTTATTTTATGGCCTGCGGATTTGGGGAAGGATATTTTGGAATGCAGGTAAACTCGGCAACCGAAAGGCATATCCTTTTTTCCGTCTGGAGTCCTTTTAGCACGGATGATCCTAAGAAAATACCTGATGACCAGAAAATTGTGATGCTGAAAAAAGGTGCCAATGTACATACAGGTGAGTTCGGCAGCGAAGGCTCGGGCGGGCAAAGTTATATGCTGTACAACTGGAAAGCCGGTAATACTTATAAATTTTTGGTGCGCGCCAAGCCCGACGGGAATAATCATACCACCTATACCGCCTGGTTTTTTGCCCCGGAACTGAATGAATGGCACTTGATTGCCAGTTTCAGCAGGCCGCAAACCAATACCTATTTAAAGCATTTGCATTCCTTTTTGGAAAACTTCGACCCAGAGCAGGGAACCATCACCCGTAAAGTTTATTTTAATAACGAATGTATAGCCGATGAAAACGGCAAATGGACAGAACTGACCAAGGCCCGCTTTACCGCTGATAACACTGGCGCAAAAGGGTATAGGATGGATTACTCAGGCGGGGTGGATGGGAAGACTTTTTACCTAAAAAATTGTGGCTTTTTTAATAATTATACCACCCGGAATATCTTTTTTGAACGACCTGTGACCGGAAAAATGCCGGATGTGGATTTGGATAAGCTGCCTTAATTGTCCGAACTGTGATTTTTCGTTAGCAATCTATTTTTCAATGGAACTCAAGAAGGCTGCGCCGCTCGTAGGATTTAAGGATTTTGTCTGATGGTCACGTTTCTCCAGAGTACGGGCCGCCCTTACAGATGTGTTTTTATTTCAAAATAACCTTCGTCGCCCCGTATCCAAATTTCTCTTTTTGCGCGTCCATAAAGGTTTGAACTTTTGGGTGCTTGCTTAGCGATTTTTGTATCTCGTGCCTTAACGTACCGTTGCCCGCCCCATGAATAAAAATGATCTCGGGTAATTGATGCACAATAGCAGCATCCAGCGAACGGTGAAATTGTTCCAGCTGGATTTTCAGTATTTCTGCACTATTAATAAACTGGTGATCATTGCGCAGCTTTTCAATATGCAGGTCTATTTCTTTACCTGGCTTGTCAACCGTCGTTTTTTCTTCTGACGATTTAAAAAAACTTTCTTTCAGCTTCTGGGCGTCGATAATAACTTCCGGCTCATCCAGTTGTATTAACCACCCCTGCTGTTTTAATACGGGCAGCTGTTTTTTTGATCCCGCAAAATCTTTTGCCTTAAATTTTTCCTGAATTGCCAGCGGGGCAGGCGGCTCGATATTTTGAGTTGTAAAAAAAGTGATGTTTAGCGTGAACTTCGGCCAAAGCTGCAAATCAGCCATTTGGGCCGAGTAAATTTTTACAGCGGTTTTTGGAGCGATGAGCCCTGCAAACTCGCCTTTGAATTTATTTTGGCCCGAGGTTGTTAAAGCAGCCAGCAATTGAAAAGAGGAATCGTTCACCAAATGAAAATGTACAACTGAATTTGCTTTGGCATCATTTACAAAACCTAAATACACACCCTTATTGCTAAATTCTCCCGTAAATTCCGGCTCTTCAATTTTGGTTTCTTTAACCGAACCTGCCGGAATATATCCGTGTACCGAGGTTACTTTACTTGCCAGTACCGGGATCTCAAAATCATCCTCTCCTGTAACGCCAATCATCTGGTCGTCAATGATCCGGGTAACAAAACCTTCCATCTTCTCGTCCACAAAACGCACAAAATCACCTAACTTATATTTCATTTCTCTTTTTTGATTACAACGATTACCTGATAGTGATTACACCGATTTCTAGAAAAGATTTCACTGATTACTCAAGATGATTACATCGGTTTCAAAGTTCGTTAACTTATTTTGTAATCAAACTATCAATGCAGGTAATTCGGTATACCGTTCTGCAGATCTGTGAAATCAAATCAAAATCAGTGCAATCGTTCAATAATCGGTGTAATCCCTAAAAACAAAAAACCACCCGCCCTAAGGCAGGTGGCTACAAATTAGTTATTTAATACCCCTATTAAAATAACTGTTGCAAAGTAAAAAAATATTTGTGGGAGTGCAAATAGTAAAATGATTTTTTTTGCAAACTTGTTGCAATTAGTTTTTGTAAATCAAAACCGTTGAAAATAAATGGGTAAGCATTTAAAAACTATTATCAGTTATGGTATGCCTCATTGTTTTTGAATAAATTATCTTTAATTTGCCTGTAAAACAACATTTAAAAATGCAAAAATCAATTATGCTATCCGCTTTCCTATGCCTTGTTTTATGGCAGGCGCGGGCCCAGGAACTTTATATGCCGCGCGACATAAAACATGCTTATGAGAAAGGAACCCATTCGATGGATGGTAAGCCTGGCAAGAATTACTGGGAAAACCATGGGCATTACAATATATCAATCACTGCTTTGCCACCTGATCGAACTGTAAAAGGCCACGAATTGATCACCTATTTTAACAACAGCCCGGATACTTTAAAGCGGCTTAACATGAAGCTGATACTAAACATACACCGGCCTGGTGCTGCAAGATTTGGTCCTGCCGGGGATGATTATTTAACGCCCGGTGTGCAAATTGATAATTTCCTGATCAATGGAACAAAAAAGGACTGGAACAACACTACGATGGCGGGAACTAATCAAATGGTTGGTTTGCCAAAGCCGCTTATGCCGCATGATTCGGTAAATCTTGATATTACATGGCATTTTGAGGTGTCAAAACAAAGCGGGCGCGAAGGTATGATCGATTCTACCACTTTTTACCTGGCCTATTTTTATCCCAGGGTGTCGGTTTATGACGATTATAACGGATGGGATACCCTACCATTTTTAGATGCCCAGGAGTTTTACAACGATTTTAATGATTATACCCTAAATGTTACCGTCCCTAAAAATTATCTTGTTTGGGCAACAGGTACATTGCAAAATCCTGCACAGGTATTGCAACCTGAATATGAAAAAAGACTACAGGCATCTTTTACGAGCGATTCGACCATACACGTTGCAACAAAAGAAGACCTGGCAAATAAGAATATAACCGCTCAAAATGATCAGAATACCTGGACCTGGAAAGCAACCAATGTAAGCGATATGGCAGTAGGCATAAGTGATCATTACGATTGGGATGCTGCAAGCGCCGTGGTTGATGATGCCACCGGAAGGCGCGCCAGCATGCAGTCGGCATTTAATGATAAGTCTGCAGATTTCCATCATGCGGTGCAGGCCGGGCGTAACTCATTAAGCTGGCTTTCGCATAACTGGCCGGGAGTTCCATATCCTTTTCCTAAAATGACCTCGTTTGAAGGATTTGCGGATATGGAATACCCGATGATGGTGAATGACAGTCATACAGATGATATCCGTTTTTCACAATTTGTGCAGGATCACGAGATCGCTCATACCTATTTCCCGTTTTATATGGGTATTAATGAAAGCCGTTACGCTTTTATGGATGAGGGTTGGGCAACTACCTTTGAATTGTTGATAGGGACTTCGGAAGTTGGTAAGGAAAAAGCAGATAAGCTTTACAAACAATTTCGTATTAACGGCTGGATCCATGACCGTTCGACGGCTGAAGACCTGCCCATTATTACCCCATCAAGCGAGTTAAGGGGCGGCTATGGCAATAACTCCTACGGAAAACCATCGTTAAGTTATTTTGCTTTGAAAGATATGCTGGGCGACGAACTTTTCAAGAAGGCACTGCATACTTATATGGACAACTGGAACGGCAAACACCCCATTCCATGGGATTATTTTAACTCTATGAACAGCGGCTCCGGCCAGGATTTGAACTGGTTTTTTAATAACTGGTTTTTTAGCAATTATTACATTGACCTTGATTTGCAGAAGGTGACAAAAACAAAAGGTGGTTATGACTTTTCTATAAAGAATGTAGGTGGCTTTGCTGTTCCGTTTGATGTTAAGGTAACCTATACGGATGGCGCTACCGAAACATTCCACCAAACTCCTATAGTTTGGAAAAAAGATCAAAAGCAATTAAACCTGCTTGTAAAAACAAAGAAAAACATTAAATCGGCGGTATTGGACGGCGGTATATTTATGGACGCCGATGAAAGTAATAATAAATGGGCTGCAAAATAAGACACAGTGTATTTTTCTGTTTACTAACAGACATAAAAAGAACAAGCCCGGTTTTTACAGGGCTTGTTCTTTTTTATTAAGACAAGAAATTATGAATCCTGTATTGAATTATTTACATCAGCAGAGCCGTTCTTAACCCTGGCTTTGCCTTCATTAAATTTAGTTTGAGCCTGCTCTTTCAATTCGCCTGCTTTTGAGCGTGCGGTTTCCACGGCAACATCCTTGTATTCGTTCAAATCATCAACAACACCGCTTAGCTTAGTTTTAGCTTTATCATAAACAGTGCCACTGTATTGCTTAATGTCTTTAGTAGCAGCCTGTGCTTTGTCTTTGGCTGCATCAACCAAATCATTAATATAGTCAGCTATCCCATCGCGGATGGTTTCGCCTTTTTCGGGGGCCAGCAATAATCCTAATGCAGCACCCGCCGCTGCGCCTATTAAAAGCGCGGCTATAACCCTGGTTTGATCTTTCATCTTTTTTCTTTTTGATTTTAGTAGACGATGTAATGGTTACAATAACAGTGCCAAGCCCGGCGCTAAATCTTCGCCGCCGACTGGCTGAGAGACTTTTTCCTTATTTATAAATAAAATAAACTGCGTTTGCTATTGAATATTGGTATTGCAAAAAGCAAAGAATTGAAAAGACTGGATATAAAAAAAGGCACCTGCTTTTGGAGCAGGTGCCTGGTACGTTTAATGATTTAATTATATAATTAAATAACTTTTACATTTACCGCGTTTAAGCCTTTTCTGCCGTTTTCAACTTCAAATTCAACTTTGTCGTTTTCACGGATTTCATCGATAAGACCTGATGAATGAACAAATACGTCCTGGCCACCATTGCTTGGCGTAATAAAACCAAAACCTTTTGTTTCATTAAAAAATTTAACTGTTCCTTCTTTTTGCATTATTTTATTTATTAAAGGCCGCAAGGTAGGCATAATAATTGGGTTGGCAAGTATTTTTTTGGGAAGTCCGAAAGTCCGCAAAGTCCGAAAGTCCGGAAGAAGGAGGATCATGATGCCATAACTTTCAGGAAGATCACAACGTTCCTCTCGTTATACATTGCCGTTTATCGGAAAGTCAGCGCTTTTTAAACACCGACAGTCATCTTTCGGACTTCCGGACTTTTCCGACTTTCGGACTAAAAAAAAGCCCTTCAGCGGATGCTAAACGGGCTTTTGCTAAAAATAAATTAATCGCACAAATCACTCCATCGCACCTTCCTTAATTATTTAGCCACTTTTTCAATATTTTTCAAGGGTTTTGCAGGGCTGTATTGTTTAATACCAATACGATTGAATTACGATAAGCGATACATTTCAGTTTTATTAAAAGGTGTTTTTATTTAAATGTATTTTTGCGCCGAATTGGAAACAGTATAATATAATCAGAGCAACGACATAAATTTAATGAAGGCCTTTATATTCGACCTCAACGGAACAATGATCAACGACATGCCTTATCATACCAAAGCATGGCAAAATCTGCTTAACAATGAATTGGGCGGCAATTTTACATGGGACGAAGTAAAGCCACAGATGTACGGTAAAAACCCCGAAGTGCTGGTGAGGATGTTTGGCCCTGATCGTTTTACGATGGAAGAAATGAACCGTCTTTCGCTTGAAAAGGAAAAGAAGTACCAGCAGGAATTTCTGCCATACCTTGAACTTTTACCAGGGCTGCATGATTTTTTGGAAGGTGCATACCAAAAAGGCATTCAAATGGCCATTGGCTCTGCGGCAATCCCTTTTAATATTGATTTTGTGCTGGATAATTTAAATATTCGCCATTATTTTAAGGCGATAGTAAGCGCCGATGACGTGGAACTGAGCAAACCTCATCCCGAAACATTTTTGAAAGCAGCAAAATTGCTGGATGTTGGGCCAGAAGACTGCCTTGTATTTGAGGATGTTCCAAAAGGGGCAGAAGCAGCTGCCAATGCAGGTATGAAAGCTGTCATTATTACTACCACGCATCATCCCGATGAGTTTACATACCTGTCAAATGTGCTGCACTTTGCGGAGGACTTTAGTGACCAGTTTATCAAAGACCTGGTTCGCTAAAATTTGACATTAGGAGATTGGCGCTGAATAAACACTCCCCACCCGGTCGCGTAAATTATATCCTGAAGCCATCACCTCGCCATAGGCACCGGTGGTGCGTACAGCGATCAGGTCACCTCGGAATGATTCTGCCAGCTCTACGTCTTTTTGGAAACAATCCGTGCTTTCGCATATCGGGCCAACGATATCGTAGTGTACAGTTGGCAGCGCATTGGCGACAGCTTCCAATTCCTGGCTTTCGGACTTTCGGACTTTCGGACTTTCGGACTCCTGACTTAAATTTTCAATTTGGTGGTAGGCTTGATAAAGCATCGGGCGGATGAGCTCGGTCATACCTGCATCCAATATCAAGAAATTCTTTTTAAGGCCGTTTTTAACGTAGAGCACCCTTGAAATCAATGCGGAACATTGCGCAACCAAAGCGCGGCCAAGTTCAAAATGTACTTCCTGGCCGGGTCTCACATTTAAAAAGTCTTTAAAAACTTTAAAATAACTTTCAAAATCGCTGATGCTGTTGGTATCAGGGTTATGATAATCAACGCCAAGGCCACCGCCGGTGTTCAGTATTTTAACCTCAAAGCCATGATCAACAAACCAATCCTGCATCTCGTTAATGCGGGTGCACAGGCTTTTGTATACCTCCATGTCTGTAATCTGGGAGCCAATATGAAAATGGATGCCTAAAAATTGCAGGTTTGTGCATTTGCGTAGTGCATCGGCCACATCCGGCAATTGCCAGCTGTTAATACCGAATTTATTTTCTTCGAGGCCGGTAGTAATAAAATGGTGGGTATGTGCATCAACATTTGGGTTGATACGGATAGCGATACCTGCTTTTTTGTTTTTTGCTTTTGCCAGATCGTTAATGATAAAAAGCTCCTGTACCGATTCAGCATTAAAGCAAAAAATATCCGCGTCCAGCGCCAAGTTGATCTCTTTGTCGGATTTGCCTACGCCTGCAAAAACAATCTTTTCTTTACCAAAGCCATGTTCAACAGCTGCTTTTACCTCATTCCCGCTAACACAATCAGCCCCAAAACCATAGGATTGAATGGTATCCAATACCTTCGGGTTAAAATTGGCCTTCATGGCATAATGCACATGAAACCCATATTTTGATGATGCTGTGCGACAGGCCTCCAATGTTTTGCTTAAAACATCAAGGTCATAGTAATAGAACGGTGTTTCTAATTGTTCGAAACGGGTTATGGTATTTTTATTGAACATTTGGCCCCCTCTAAATCTCCTCCGCCTTATAGCGGAGAGACTTTAAAATTTCTAATTTAATAAACTTGAATCTGTTTGTTGCTTGTTCCCCTGCTAAAAAAGTTTTGCAACTGAAAAGTTCCAAAAGTCTCCCCTCCCGGGGGAGATTTAGAGGGGGCTCGTTACTAAAACAGCCTATTATGTAAACTCCTCAATACTTCAGTTTTATCAGCGGTGTGAATCAGTAACGACATATTGTGATCGCTGCCGCCATAGGAGATCATCCTGATGGGGATATGCTTTACGGCTTCCAGAACCCTGGCGGCATAACCATGTTTTTCGGCACCGAAATCACCTACCACGCAAATGATGGTCTGGTCTTTATCCATATCTACTGTGCCGAAAGCCTGTAACTCATTAGTGATATCTTCCAGGTTTGATGTATCGTCGATCGTTAAAGACACAGCTACTTCCGAAGTAGTGATCATGTCGATTGATGTTTTATATCGCTCAAAAACCTCGAATACCTTGCGTAAAAAGCCATGAGCCAATAGCATTCGGCTTGATTGTATTTTGATGGCGGTAATGCCATCCTTTGCCGCAATGGATTTAATCCTGTCTTTTTCGCTGGTATTGGTGATCAGGGTTCCCGGTGCTTTTGGGTCCATGGTATTCAGCAAGCGTACCGGGATCTTATATTTTTGAGCCGGGAACACGCTTTGCGGATGCAATATTTTTGCACCGAAATAAGCTAATTCTGCCGCTTCATCGAAAGACAATTGGGCAATCGGTTTTGTGCCATTCACAATCCTGGGGTCGTTATTGTGCATGCCGTCAATATCGGTCCAAATCTGTACCTCTTCGCTGCGGATGCCAGCCCCAATTAAGGATGCCGTATAGTCGCTGCCACCGCGACGCAGGTTATCAATTTCGCCAAAACTGTTGCGGCAAATATATCCCTGGGTAATAAATATATTATTATCAGGGTGTCGCTCAAGCAGCGGAGTTAAATGTTCGGAGATATAATCAACAATAGGTTCGTTATCTTCGTCAATCTTCATAAAATCAAGCGCCGGTAATAATACCGATGGTACGCCGATCTCCTTAAGGTAAACATGGTATAAGGTAGTTGAAAGTAATTCGCCCTGTGCCAGTATGATCTTATCTTCAACAGCAGTAAACAGGTCGTTAGCCAGGTTGCTTAACAGCGAAAAGTGATAATCAATAACTTCTTTGCCTTGTTCCAAATATTGGGGTGTGGCAAATAATTCCTTTATAAAAACTTCGTACTTGTCTTTTAAAACCTTTATCAACCCGGCAGCCTTAGTTTTGTCGCCTGCCAGGTATGCTTGTCCAATCTCAACCAAACTATTTGTTGTGCCGGATACGGCCGATAACACTACGATCTGCTGTTGAGCAGGGTCAATAATATCCAGCAGTTTTTTCATCCTTTCGGGGCTTCCTACGGATGTTCCGCCAAATTTTAAAACTTTCATTATTCCTTTCTTTATACCATAAATGATTGATATTCTTGTATCAATTTTGAGGGGCTAAAAATAGGGTTTTATCCCGCTTTTAGCTAATAATGGCCGAAATTTAATTTGGAAAGAAGCGCTTTAAGATGGTTTTTGCCAAATATTATTAGCCAATACCTAAAATCGCCTCATAAAAACAAAACTAAATACTTAAAAAAAGCTTTAAAAATGGTAAAAAGTATCCATTTTGACGTAAACTGAGACGATATATGAATATTTTAACCAGGGCGAGTCTGATTTTGGACTATATCTATGATAATATTCATCGGGTGATAAAGGGAGTTCCACGTTTGACGCGCTCTCAAATTAATCCCCACCTGATGCTCGGCAGCCAGTATAATTTATGGGGATTAAAAAAACTGAAGGCCCTTGGTGTAACCGCCATAGTAAATATGCGGATGCATAATGATTATAGCGATGCCGACCATGAGGGGATAAAATACCTGCACCTGCCAACCGTTGATAATACGCCGCCGCCGTTGAATGTTTTGATAAAAGGAGCAACATTTATTGATAACGAGATAAAAAATGGCGGTCTTGTTTATGTTCATTGCCGGCAGGGTTTAGGCCGTGGGCCAACTATGGCGATGGCTTACCTGATAAAAACAGGTTTGACTTATGAAGAAGCCTATGAAACCATCCGGAAAGTAAGGATATTTATAAATCCCCAGCGCAGCCAGGTTAAAATGCTGAAGGAACTGGAAGAATATTACAGATCAGAAAAATGACAACCATAGCGATGGGTTTTAAACCCAGCGCTATGGAGAAAAAACGTAGCTAATGCAACCAACAAAACCGGAAACCATCGATTGGATCAGCAATTTAAGGCTCATCGCTTTATATGCGGTTATTATTTTGCATTGTTCGTCGCCATTGCTGATGCAATATGGGAAAGTTCCGGCGGCGGATTGGTGGGCTGCTGATTTCTTAAATGCGTTAACCCGTTTTGGCGTGCCTGCGTTTGTGATGATCACAGGGGCATTGTTACTCCCCCGAGAATATGAGATTGG
>Ga0207076_1146_pt1 | contig 13978 bp, 15 predicted proteins | sample Alteio_BWMinHeat_62_FD_153568 | JGI IMG/M metagenome (GOLD analysis project Ga0207076, IMG submission 153568) | Enriched cells from forest soil in Barre Woods Harvard Forest LTER site, Petersham, Massachusetts, United States -... | ecosystem: Environmental > Terrestrial > Soil > Temperate forest >... | reverse complement strand
ACTATCACTTAATTGCTCTGCGCAGCTTTTTGAAATACCTGGCCAAACGCAATGTTAAGGCCATGGACAGCGCCAAGATTGAACTGGCACGAGTTAAACGGCCGCAGGTCGGCTTTCTGGAAGCCGACGAGGTTGAACGCCTACTGGCGGCAGTCGATACTAATAATCCAGTTGGCCTACGTGATCGCGCCATGCTGGAGCTGCTATTTTCCAGCGGCTTACGGGTTAGCGAACTGGTGAACCTCGACCGCGACCACATTAACCTCGACCGGCGCGAATTTATGGTTCGGGGCAAGGGACAAAAAGATCGACCGGTGTTCGTAAGTGAACCGGCCGGTGAGTGGCTAGCGCGCTATTTGCACAGCCGTCCCGATGATTTTAAACCGCTGTTTATTCACTACTCGGGGTCCAAAGACAGCCTGGACCACGGCCGTTATACCCGCTTAACCCCCCGCAGCGTGCAGCGTATGGTTAAGCAGTACGCCAAGCGGGCCGGCATTACCAAAGACGTTACGCCCCACACTTTGCGCCATTCTTTTGCCACTGATTTGTTGATTAACGGCGCCGACCTCCGCAGCGTGCAGGCGCTGCTAGGTCACAGCAATATTTCGACCACCCAAGTCTATACCCACATTACCGACCCGCAATTGAAATCGGTACATGAGGCGTTTCACCGCAAGCGCAAATAATACTTGTCTGCCATTCCTTCTAGTGGGCATTCAGAACGACAGAGTCAGCAGAGGATGCCTGGAAGTGCACATGACGCCGGCGGAGGCGGTGGTGCTCCCGGGTTATTAATTGGCGGCGCTGGCGGCGGCGGGCCGGGCGGTGCCGGGGCCGGTGCTGCCCCACCACTGCAACTGTTGGGTTTAGAAATGACTGCCGAGCCACCACCATTGTCAGTAATCTGCAAGTCCTTACAAATATTAGTGTCGCCGTAAAGCACATAATCCAGGCCGGCAAAGGCACCCGAGCGGATTTTAACCTGCTCGACCACCCGCCGTTCAACTCCGCCCAGGCGAGCCGTGGCGTCGATAGTTGCGTATTGGTCGGGAATACCAGTTACTGCACCACCGCCATTACTAAAATCCAGCCGAATGTCACTATCGGTATATCGAGGACGTACCCGAATAACGTAACTGTGGCCGCTGATAAAGCCGGTGACATTGGCGACGCAGGTGTAATCGGTAGAGGCTACATTGCCGCCACAGCTCACGGCCAATGGGCCAATGTTGTTAATATCAACCGATCCCGGTACTGGTGAAGCCGTATTACAAGCCGCGTTGCAGGCTGGTGTTAGCACCGCGGTTTTAATCGGCAGCCCAACGCCGGCTGTATAATCAACCGCTGTTAGCTCAATTACCGCCGGTGCGGTCCAAGTCGAGCCCGACACAAACTGACCGCCAAAGGTGCTACTGCCACTAATGCCGAACGGCAAAGGCTGGTAGTTGCAAGGGTTGCCGCCGTTGGGCGGGCGGCAATTCAAATTCCATTTAACCCGAATGGCTGTGAAGGGCTTGGCGGAACCGCTGAGGTTGTACTGGGTCGATTGTTCGCGCAGCAAGCTTTTAACCGGGGCATCAACCGTGGTACTTACATTCAAGCAAGTGATATCAGCGTAACCAACCTGATACTTGGCGCAGCTGACATTGGCTGGAACATTGCCAGCCGCTAGAGCCGTGCGGGCAGCTGCAATTTGATCTTCTACCGCGCTCTCGGCGGCGTTAAAGGCTACCATCGATCCTTCGCTGTCAGTGGTTTGTCGCAACTGGCCGACAGTTAAAGCCGTCATACTAACCGTAACCACCAGCAGCAATAAAGTCATTAGAATGGTGATAGTCAGAGCTACCACGCCGCGTTGGTTTCTCATGGCTGTCCCCCGCGCAGAGTTACGGCAGTGTGAATTCTAGTGGATGCGCAGAATTGAGCACCCGGCTGAGTCGGATCACAGTTATTATTGTTATGCGAATCAAATTGGTTGCCGCGCGTACCAATAGTCATGTCCAGCATAAAGCTGTCATTAACATTAACTTGCGTAAGGTTAAAATTCAGAATTATAACATCGTCTGACGAAATGGCTTTGTCGTACGGCTTAGCAACGAGGGCGCCGCTGGAATCTTTGGGTGGGCAAACGGTTTTGTCGGCCCAGTTGGGGTTCAAGATCGCCTGGTGTAGGTGGCCATCGGTACTGACGTAGAATTCCATTGGGTTACCGCTGCCATAAAGACACAAAGTGTTTTGATGAGTCGCTGGATCAACACCAATTACATAACCGTTAGCCGCTCTGGACGCCCGTACCAGTTCTTCGACCCCGAAGCGATTGTTCTGCTCGGCGTTGCGGGTGGCCACCCCGTTCTCGTGAATGTGGACAATGGTCAGGTAGCCAACGGTGACAATTAGCAAAACAAAGTTAAACAAAGCCAGAGCCAGAATTAACTCCACCAGCGTATAGCCTTGCTGACCCTTTAGACGTTTCATTGCGAGCACCTCGGAGTGGTAGCGTCAGAGCAGTCTATGGGTTTGAGCCCGCCAATGTCAGCCAAATGGACGTCGGTTGTCACCAGGTTAGCGCCGGTCCCACCCGCCACATTACTATTCCAGGCCACCACAATAGTAAACAAAGATTCATTGGCAGCGGCGCTACCCGCAACCCAAATGGTATACAACCCACGAATATTCGGCGTACAAAATGCCTGCCATTCACCACCGTTTTGCTTCATGTAAAACTTGTGCACGGTTACGCTGCCAGCGCCCAGCGGCAGACCCAGTAAGCCCGGCGTAGCAATGGTGGTAGCCGGACAATTGTTAGAGTTAGTGACAACACTGGAAGCGCTTAAATACTTGTCACGATAGCTGTGCAGTGCCTCGGCCTGCTCTTGCACCAAATTCACAGCTTCGGTTTTCTCTTTGGCGGATTGGTTGATGCGCTGGGTCAGGTTGGCCACGCCAAAGGCCGAGGCCAGCACCGCCGACAAAATAGCCAACGCAAACACCACTTCGATCAGCGTGTCTCCCGACTGGCGCCGATACACTAACATGCGTCAAAGCACCTGGTTAGGGTGGTATTTTGCGTGTCGACGACGATTTTGGCACTAAAGGGAAAATCGGTGTCGTCAAACTGAAACTTCCACACCCCTGGGTTAAAGTTGGCATCGCCAGCGTTGTATCGCCCGGCATCGTAAGCGGGGCCGGCCGGATTTGAGTAGCAGGCACCATCGGGCGGCAAAGTGTAAATGTTGTCGGGGGCCCGCGTAAACACGATGGCCTCGCAATCGCCGCTAATAGACGGCACGAATTTAAGGTGCTGGCCCAGCGGCTGGTTATAAGTATCTTGAATGGTAATGGCAGCGGCATTACCGTCGCTAACAGTTAAGGTTTTGACTACAGCGTAGTTTTGAGCTGGATCAAATACCACCATTTTGCCAAACACCACACTGTTTGAGTCACCGTTGGCGGTTACTCCGGCCGAACCAGAGTTAACCGTGGTGGTGGCTTCGTTTTGCACCCGTTTGAGATTATTCTTTAGGATCTCGATCGAAGCTGAGTATTGGCTGCGTGCCCGAAACTGTGAAGTGCCGGCCCAAATGGCCGCCAATAACCCGGCGACAATGGCAATCACCAAAATAACTTCGATCAGGCTGTATCCACCCTGCTTGAGCTTAAGCATAACTAAGTTGATTATAGCTCGGGTGCCCAAGCTTAAGCAATTCCAGGACTAGTTCTGGCTGTCTTCAACTGTTCTAGACTCGGCCGAAAATTACAAAACTTTAGCCAAGTAAGACAGCCCCGTCAGCCGCAAATACCAGTTAATAATGGCTGGCCCATAAAGCATGGCGGCAATTGTAGCTGCCACCAAAAACGGGCCGAAAGCAATGTAGTCGGTACGCTTTTTAATTTTGGTGGAAATTAGCGTCAACCCAACAATGGCGGCGGCGTTAAAGGCCAGGGCCATAGCTACGCCGGTTTTGGCCGGACCAAGCAGCAAGCCCATTAAAAACACTAACTTAACATCCCCGCCGCCCATCCAGCGCCCCCCGCTAAGGGCAGCTATGGCGTAAAAGAAGCCACCGGCAGCCACAGCGGCTAACAGCGGCCCATAGACCACGTTCAGCTGGCCGGTCTCCCCTATTTTAATCACCAGCCAAATTATGGCTACACCCATAGCCGGCAATAACGCCTTATCGGGCAATAAGTACCATTTGAGATCGTAAACCGCCAGAATTATTAAGACGATTAAAAAGTACAGCCAGAAGCCAAAGTTTAGCCAGCCAATAAAACCGTGTGGCGCCAAAGCGATGTACGACAAGACGAACAACGCAGCCGTCTTAAGTTCGACAATTGGGTACTGGACCGAAATTGGCTTGCCACAGTAGCGACACTGGCCGCGCAAAGCCAGCCAGCTGAAAACTGGAATTAAATCGAGCTGCGATAGCTGGTGTTTACAGTGTGGACACATCGAGCGTCCAGTCCAGACACTGAGCTTGTTCTTGGCTTTCGTTTGCAGGTTTTGATGCAATCGCCAGACGGCTGCGTTGACGAAACTGCCGAAGATTAAGCCTAAAATGCTTATGATTAAAATCACGCCTTTAGCATAGCAGACAAACTAAAAAAAGGCCCGTCGGCCTTTCTTTAGTAGAAGCTGAGTTCTATTTGTTCGAGATACAGGTCGGAGCACCCTGCTCGAGGCCCATGTAAACTGCAAACACTCGCGTACCCTGGGCAGCACCACTACAGTCTTCTGCATTCCGGTATACCACACTGGCTGAAGTAGCACCGCTTGCCGGTGTAGCCGGTAGCGTAGTGGTGTACTGGTAGTCAGCACCAGACAATGGATCTTTAGCATTATTGACGGCGTAGCTTCCGCCGGCAATGAACAGACCATTAAACTGAGCGTTAGTTGGGTAGCCACCATTGTTGTTGGAAGCATAGGATTCCAAAGCAGCCGCAATACGACTAAGGTCGTTACGACGTTGGCTGTCACGACGAGCCTTTTGGGCACCACTAACGGCCAAGAACACGATCAAAAGCAATAATGCCGCAATCGCGATCACTAAAACGATTTCGATAAGCGTAAAACCTTTCGAATCGCTGCGTTTCATTTTTTCTAACATAAGAGTCTCACCTCCTTATATATGGATTTGTTAGCTAGCTAAAGCTTAAGCGCATTATGAACATATTAGACCTAGCGGTCAAGACTTAAGTTAGTCCTTGATTGACTAAGCTGTATACCGGAAACAGCACCGCCATAATTAAGAGGCCGACTATTACACCCATAATGACCATTAACGCCGGCTCGATGGTTGTGGACAGGTTTTTAACCTCGGTATCGACTTCGTCTTCGTAAAAAGTAGCTACCTTGTCGAGCATAGTGTCCATGGCGCCAGATTCTTCGCCAATGGCAATCATTTGCGGTACCAGTGGCAAAAACGACTCCTTGCCCTCCAAGGTACTGGACAGGGCTTTGCCACCGCGCACCAAATTAATCGATTCATCGATGTCTTTTTCTAGTACCCTGTTATCAACCGCGTTGCGAACTACTTGTAGCGCCTGCAACATTGGAATGCCACTTTCTAATAGAGTCCCTAGGGTGCGACTAAATCTGGCCATATAAACTTTTTTGAAAATGATGTTAAAGACTGGCGTATGTAGTTTAATGCCGTCGCTAAGCACCCGACCTTTATCGGTTTTCAAGTAGTTGGCAATACCAAAGCCAGCACCGGTGACCATTACCAAATTCAGCCACCAGAATTTAGTAATAAAAGTGGCCAGATTTAACAGCATTTGGGTAAAGAACGGCAGGGTTTTATGCAAGTCGTGGTATAGAGACCCAACCTGTGGCAAAACCGTTACCAGCATAAATATGACCACCGCAATAATTACCAAAAGCACAATGATGGGATAAATTAGAGCGCTGCGGATCTTCGAAACAATGGCGGCGTCTTTTTCTTGCTGATTGGCCAAGCGCAACAATGTTTCGTCCAAAGTTCCCGATGCCTCGCCGGCCGCCACCAAGCTGCAGTAGACTTCACTAAACACCGCAGGATGCTGCGAAAAAGCTGCCGACAAAGTCGATCCACCTTCCACCGCCGCGATAACCTTGACCAATACCCCTTGCAGAGTAGCACTCTCTACCTGATCCTGGACCGTGTGCAAGGCCTTGGTAAGCGGCAGGCCGGCATTAATTAGGGTCGACAGTTCACGGGTAAAGATAACTTTGTCTTTAGCCCTTACTCGATTCAAAAACTTAAAGCGCGACCGCAAGTTATCGGTTTCTTTGTTAACGATAGTAATTGGAAACAGGTTTTGGCTAATGAGCAGCTTGGCCGCAGCCTGCTCGCTCTCGGCCTGCACCTGCGCCTTAATCATTTCGCCGGTGTCCTGGCTTTTGGCAGTGTAATTAAAAGTGATCATTACAAGCGGCTAACCCCGCATTAATCGGTCAAGTTCTTGGATATCGATAGCGTAATTCTTGGCTTCGTCGTAACTGATTTTGCCTGACTGGATCAATCCAACCAGCACGTGGTCCATCGACTGCATGCCATATTCGCCGCCGGTCTGAATAACGGCGTCAAGTTGGTGGGTTTTGCCCTCGCGAATAATGTTACGAACGGCCGGAGTCGCCACCAGAATCTCGGCCCCGATAATGCGGCCGCCGCCGATTGACGGGATTAGACGCTGCGAGCAAATGCCCATTAGCATACCGGCCAATTGCACCCGAATTTGCTGTTGCTGGTGGGGTGGGAAGACATCGATCATACGGTCGATCGACTGGGCTGCACTGTTGGTGTGCAATGTCGCCAGCACTAAGTGACCGGTCTCGGCAATGGTAATAGCCGTAGAAATGGTTTCCAGGTCGCGCATTTCACCTACCAAGACGACGTCGGGATCTTCGCGCAGGCTGGAGCGCAAAGCCGCGCCAAACGACACCGTGTCGTAGTGAATTTCGCGCTGCACTACAATCGATTTCTTGGAGTGATGGGCATATTCAATCGGGTCTTCGATAGTGATAATGTGAACGGCTCGCTCGGTATTAATCTTGTCCACCATGGCCGCCAGAGTGGTACTTTTACCCGAGCCGGTCGGGCCAGTTACCAACACCAAACCGCGGGGGAATTCAGTGAATTTGTTGAGCACTTTGGGGGCGCCCAGCTCATCGATGGTGCGAATTTTGGTTGGAATTAAACGCAAAGCCGCGGCTAGATTACCCCGCTCGTGGAAGGCGTTGACGCGAAACCGGCCCAGGTCGCCAAAGGCAAACGAGAAATCGATTTCTTTATCTTTAATTAAAACCGCTTTTTGATCCTCATCCAGAATTGAAAATAATAGCTTCTCGACCCCATCGTCATCGAGCACACCGGCATCTTCTACTGGCTTCAGCGCGCCATCGATTCTAAGCATTGGCGGCAAGCCGACTTGTAGGTGCAAGTCGGAAGCGTCTAGCTTAACAACTTGCTCGAGCAGTAATTCAATTTTGGGAACTGTTTTTTCCATCTTCCTAATAATCCGCCGCTACGCGCGCTACTTCCTCGAGGGTAGTAATGCCGCTTAGTACTTTTAAGTAACCGTCCTGCTTCATGGTTAGCATCCCGTCAGCCTGCGCCTGATCCTGAACCTGGGTAGTTGTGGCGGATGTAGCGCCCAACAACTTCTCGATACCTTCGGTCATGGCAAAAACTTCGTAGATTCCCATGCGGCCTTTGTAGCCCTTGGCGCAGTTATTGCAGCCTTCGGGATTAGCCTTAAACAAAGTATAAGCGTTTTGACCGGCTAAGGGCAAGCCGTCGTAACCTAAATCCTGACCAACCGCCGCCTGATCGCCGGCTGTCTTGGGCAAAACATTGCCCAGAGTGGCAGCAATTGACTGCGCCTCGGCTTCGGTAGTTTTAGATTCCACTCGGCATTTAGGGCAAAGCTGCCTTACCAGGCGCTGGCCAATTACAGTATTAACGGTCGAGGCAATTAGAAACGGCTCGACATTCATGTCCAGCAGGCGCGGTAAAACTCCCGGAGCCGAGTTGGTGTGTAGGGTCGACAGCACCACGTGGCCAGTTAAGGCCGACTGCACCGCCAGGTCGGCTGTTTCGGTATCGCGAATCTCCCCGACCATAATCACGTTGGGATCCTGACGCAAAATCGACCTCAGGCCGCTGGCAAAAGTCAGGCCGACGTCGGGGTTAACTTGGATTTGATTAATACCGTCCATGCGGTACTCGACCGGGTCTTCCAGCGTCACGATATTAATCGACACGTCTTTAATGGCTTGGATAATGGCGTATAGCGTTGTGGACTTACCGGCACCAGTCGGGCCAGTTGCCAGCGTCATCCCGTGCGGCTTATGAATACCTTCATTAATTAACCGGAAAGCCCGCCCGCGAAATCCCAGCGCGTCCAGAGTTAGCAGGCTTTCGGTCTTGTTGAGCAAACGAATAACTACCTGCTCGCCCCAGGTAATTGGCGCAATCGCGATACGCAGATCGACGTCTTGGCCGGCAGTATTAACCTGGAATTGACCGTCCTGCGGCACCCGATGTTCGTCAATTTTGAGGTTACTAAGGATTTTAATACGCGAGATCAAGGCCGGCTCGATCGACTTGGGCAAGGTCATGGTGTCGAGCAAAATGCCGTCCACCCGGTAACGGATCTTGAGCTCTTTTTCGCGTGGCTCAATATGAATATCCGAAGCCCGGGCTTGCACAGCGTAGTCCAAAATAGCATTCAGCGCTCTGGTAATTGGTGCATCCTGCACCAACGTTTTTAGCGTAGCCGCCTTGCCCTTGGTGTCGGTCTTGGCCTTTTCTTTGGCGTCGTCATCATTGACGTTCTTGAGCGCTTCATCGACATCCTTGGCCAAATCAGTCCGAAATTGCGCCAGCACATGCTCGATACTGGCTTTCGAGGCCATAAAGGTGCTAACAGCCGAGCCGGTTTTTCGGGCAATAAAGTCCGCCGCCTGCACATTGGCAGGGTCTAACATAGCTACAGCGATGCGATTTTCCATTTTGCCAAACGGTACTGCCATATAATTTTCGGCCACTTCGTGTGGCAGTAGCTTGATAATATCGGGCTTAACCGTGACAGTTTGTAAATTAACGTATGGGATCCCAGACGCTTGAGCCTGGATTTTAATTAAATCCTCTTCCCCAATCGCGTGAGTATCGGCCACCACGCTCAAGAGCGAACGGTTTTGTTGCGCCGCTTGCAGCTTGAGCTGGTCGAGCTTGGCTTGGGTAACCAAGCCGGCTTGAATCAGCAGCTGTTCAATTTTTTGCTGGCTATCAGTCGATAACATCAGTTACCTACGTCCTGAGGCTTGTGCTCATATGTAGAGTTCAAGGAATTTGCCATGCGCAAGCCTCCTAGATCGGGTTGAATGGCTGGGGATTATTTAAGCCACTGTGGAGGTCGATCGGACTGTAGAAATCACGCGCCTTGGTTGGGTCTTGCAGTTGTTGTTGGGCTGTGGCGTTAAAGTCTGACGTTATTGGCGTTATTACTTCGACTGTAGCCGTATGCTTTCCGGAAGTGCTGGTGCCGCCCTTGCCAGCGTTTAGCTGGGAATAACCCACGATACCTACCGCCACAAAGATTACAGCCGACACCACCAAGTAAATTAAATCTTTCTTTTTCATTGAATGGTCTCCGTCTTGTCCGTTAAGTCAGCCGGGGGTTGGTAAAAGCTACTGAGCTCCAAGCTGACACTCATTGCATTTGGCGTACCACCAACCGAAATAGTAGTCACTTTAATTGGGCGAGCTGACAATTCGATGTTCTTTAGCAGCTGCAGCAAGTTGCCGTAGTTAGTGTCGACCGCAATTGAAAATGGTACCGGCACCGGCGCCTCACCACCGGGCGCGCCCACTACCGTGGTGGCCGAAGCTGTTCCGGTCGGGTCTATCGATTTCATTTTGACGCCACTCGTCACAGACAAGCGTTCCATAAGGCTAACTATTTGCGGAAAATCTGGTTCAATCGGCAAGGCGTCGTTAATAAGTTGCTTACGGTCGCCCAAGGCGTTGTAATTGTCCAGCAGCTGCGGTATGGCTGCCAGGTTGGCATCCAGTTGCTTTTTGGCCTTGGTTTTGGCCGTCAAAACCCGAGCGTTAAAGTTAATGCTGGAAATCATGTTCTTGGCCGCCACGATGCCGATGATGACCGAAACACCGGCGATTAGGACTGCCACGGTCACTGTCGCGTTGGTGGTCTCGGCGTGCTTGTCGTTACTTTTGGCCATTGGTAACCTCCTTGCTCATGGTGGCAGTTACGCTAAAGTCAACGCTGCCATCGCTGGCCGCCGAAACACCCGACAAATCGATATTCGAAAAATAAGGCGTGTTGGCAGCTGCAGCACCACTACCGATAGTTACATTACTGGCTTCTAGCGCCTTGGCAAATTTGGCTGCCAGGGTGTAGCTTTTTGCTCGCCCGTTGAATTTAATAACGTTTTGGCTGTCAATGTTAATCCGACTAACACCGAAGCCCTGTGGCGAAACACTAATTAAAACGTCGAAGAATTTGCTTAGGTAAACCCGCTGGCTATATAACACTGGCAGAGAATCTAAGTGGCGTTGAGTGGTAACAGCATCCTGTAAACCTTGCTGCTTATACTGATTAATCTGAGTTTTGTCGTCGTTGATGGCGTTTTGAGTCAGGCGGATGGCCAGGTTTTGGCCTTGAGCCACCAGAAATAGCGCCACCATAATACCGACGCTGGTTGCCGTAACCAGAAAGCTAATAGCCAAAATCAGCTGTCGACTGCGCTTGGCTTTGACTTTGGCCTGATGCCTGTCTGGCGCCAGGTTAATTTTGGGCGTCATTGTAGAAACATCCTCTCTGCTAATCCCGCAGCCACACCGTACTGGCTGGAAATTTCAGCTAATTTATCTTGCAGCTTGGCCGGGTAGGCCACATTAGTCCAAGCGTTAGCAATTTCCACCGGCAAATTGGTAGCTGTCGACAAATAGGCTGGCAACTCCAAAAGATTACTGCCACCGCCGGTCACAACCAGCTTTTCAATCTTCACTCCCGGATATTGGGTGGCAAAGAATTGGACTGATTTTTGAATCTCCGATACCAATAGATCAATGGTCGGCTTCAGGGCTTTGAATACTTGGCCTTCTAGTTTGCTTTGGGTTAAACCAAACTTGCGGGTAAACTGCTCGGCCTGGGCATCATCCAGCCCCAGATTCTGAGCCACCGTTTTCACAAACGTGTTGCCGCCCACCGACACCGATCTTAGCAACTTGGGCAGCCGGTTCTGAGCAATGGTAATGTCGCTCGAAAACGCTCCCATGTCTAAAAGCAACACGGTCTGGCCAGAGGCCGGCAGCAAAGCTCGGCTAAGCGCCAAAGCGTTCGGTTCTAGCGCCATTAACTCCAGTCCGGCTTCGTCGCAAATGGCGACATACTTTTCGGTGGCAATATTAGGCGCAGCAATCAATAACACTTCCAGTTCGTCTTCGGAAGCGCCAGGACCCAGCACGCTATAGTCCAGTTTAACCTCGTTGACCGACATGGGAATATAATGCTCGGCCTGGAACTTCATGGCCTTGGCTAGCTCGGCATCACCCAGCTTCGGCGTTTTGATGACGCTGGCATAAACTTTGGCCGAGCTCAGACCGGCCACTACATTTTTGGTGGAAATTCGGGCATCACGCACTAGCTGCTTTACCAAAGCTGCTACCTTAGTGCGGTCGGCGGCTGAGTCACTGGCCGAAGACCCATCGGTTACATCGATTGAACCGTAGGTTAATAGCGCCGGCTTGGCTCCTTTTTTGAGTTGCACAACCCGTATGCTACTGGTGCCTATGTCTAGGCCAAAGTAATCTTGCTCACTATGGAATACACCCATTTGGAATTTATTTTACCATAAGCGTAATCGAAGCAACAGCCATTTCTAGAACCGGGGCGACTGCTCGCCGCTGAAATTGGGAGTCAATTGCTGGACGTCACTGTCGCTAAAGGCTGGCGGAATCTTGGCATAAAGCTGCCCGGGCAGAGTAATGGTTTCGACTTGTTGGGTCGAGGGATTGCTATCGCAATGCACCGGTGAGGTCGAGCTGCAAGTCCGATTAAGACTAAAGCCAAAGCCCATCAGGTTACCCAGCACATTCAGTCGCGTTTGAGCACACTGATCGAGGGTTAAGCCGGTACTAAGGCTATGGCCATTACCATCGTTGCAAGTATCGATAACTTTGGCTGAGTAATAGAAGCCGTCTAGCTCGGCCACGCTGGGATCAATGTAAATGTTGCCGTCGGCAATTAAGCCAAACGAAGCCGTCGACGATACCCGAATGTTGCGGTCGATATAGAGGTCGCCCTTAACGTGCAGTGTCCAACGTCCAACAATCGTGGTATTTGCCGGAGTGTTAGAAATACGATACCCACCGGCCACGTTGACCACCTGACCATCGTAATGCTGCCCCACAAACACATCGCCAGCTGCAAAGCCATTTATGGATGGGTACTGGTTGTTATAGTTGTTGGCCGAGTCTAGTAAGTCAGGGCGGCACACCAGCTTGTAGCGATTGCTATTATCGGCCGAGCCAAAGGTTAGACTCGACGAGCCAGCCGACCCGGCCGAGCCAAAGTGGCTAATTGACGAGCTGCCACTGCCGGGTGACGACAAAGTGTAGTCCGACTTTGAGCCCGGGTTGCCGCTGATGTAGCCGGCGTAACTGCAGCTCGAGCCAATGCCGCCACCCGAGTGCACATCGCCCGAGGCGGTGTTTAAGAATGGGCTGTATTGCGCCACCGCGTTGTAGGTTAGTACGTTGCTGTAGATCCACGGACTGAGCGGGAAGCCAGGCTGACTGTAATCGCGAAACTTTAGCTGAGCTTGGTTAGTCACAGTAGTGCCCAAAGCACCGTTTAGCTGCACCTTAAAGTAATAGCCACTAACATCGAACTTGCTCCATTCGACGCATGGCGGCCCGCTGTTGCAGTCAGGGCCGCCGACCGCTGGACTGCTCTGGGCCGGCATGGCGCTGCCATCGTTAATAAAGGTTTTACCGCCGCCCATTGCATCGTCCAGAACAAAGTCCGCTGCTGTATTATAGGGTACGAACTGGGCGGTGCCGCCATAGCCATTGGCAAAGCTTAGGCTAAACTGGTCTTTGTCGCCGTTAATAAACTGTCCCTGGCCGGTAGCCGGATCAACGTTTTGGCCGTTTTTAACGAAGTTACCAATGCCGCTGGGAATAGGGCTGGAAGTGACATTCGAGCTTGACCAACCCGAAAACCCACTGGAGTAGTTGGAGCTGGTATCCCAACCGTAGGCCGCACGGGCCAAACTAATTACAGACTGCAACCCCGGTACCGTCGAACCGCCACCGGCTGGGTTGTAATCAACGCAATTACTGCCATCAGTCGCCCACTGGCTAGTGCGAGCGTTGCCGCCGCTATCCGTGCAAAAATAATTGTAGGGTTTACTGGCGCCAGTCGGGTTGGGGTAAACTCCAACTTTGTCAGCCGCCACAATATTGCCACCCCAATCCAGCGCATTCGAGTTGCCAGCAGCCAGATCGCCAATGGTCATCACCAAAGTAGCCGGCGTCTGTGGTTGGACGCAAGTGGAGCAACTGTTATCAACCGTCTGGCCGAGCTGAGCACTCTGGTAACAGGCCACCGTGCCATTAGGAATACTGACCGCTACCCCGTTACAAATGATTGGCTGGTGACTGCCCACCCAGACCGTCGAGAGATCGATGTTCCAGGGAATGAAATCTTCTAGCACGGTCTGACTAGCGGGCTGGCCACCGTTATTGGTAACGGTGTCGTGATAAATCACTGTGTCACCCGGCCGCATAGCTACGCCAACATGCGGATTGCCAGTGTTAGGCGAAACCTGCTTGTCGACCGATAGCGTCGGCTGGCAGTTGCCAAAACTACCACTGCCAATGGTGGTATTACTGGCCGACCCGCCTGGCGGATTATTCATGGCCAGCAAACTGTAACTATGGGATCCGCCGGTTTGATACCC
>Ga0207076_1186_pt1 | contig 13989 bp, 14 predicted proteins | sample Alteio_BWMinHeat_62_FD_153568 | JGI IMG/M metagenome (GOLD analysis project Ga0207076, IMG submission 153568) | Enriched cells from forest soil in Barre Woods Harvard Forest LTER site, Petersham, Massachusetts, United States -... | ecosystem: Environmental > Terrestrial > Soil > Temperate forest >... | reverse complement strand
CTAAAAGAAGTTTTATACCTATAGCGTAAAGCCCGGTTTGTTTTTGCAGGCCGGGCTTTTGTTTTTAATAACCTGGTGCAATCAGGCCGCTAATTTTATTCCTTGCTGTATTGCAGATCTAAAGGTATCGGTACAGCGTGTGGTTGTTTACTACCCGGCAACACATAGATCAGTTGAAGGTTGCGTCCGCCATCCTTCTGAAAATACTCCAGGCGGATAGGGTAAAAACCTTTTGCAAGTGGCACCATGTAGCTTTTTACATTGCCAGCTGCGTGTAACCCGTCGTAATCAATCAGCAATTTATTATCGAGGTATACCCTTGAGCCATCGTCAGAATCTAAACCGAAAATATAATAGCCATCCTGCTTTACTTCCAGTTCGCCTTCTATCAGCAAAGCGAAATTATCTTTACGGGGAAACTTATCAATATCAAAGTTCTTATCTGCAATTCCTGTTTGTACGGGCTTTAGTTTCTTAAAATCGGGCAGCTTATCAAACTGGCCCTCGTAATAGGAATAGCTGAAGCCGCCCGGCTTAAATTTCCCCGGTTTTAACAAAGGCGGCAGGGTTTCGCCAAGCTTAAACTCGCCGCTTGTAGTTTTATCATACTCTTCCCAATTGGTAAACGATTTTACCATCAATTTGGCCGGCCCGGCGATGCTTACCTCATCGGCCCATTTCGGCGAGCTGAGCGTCGGCTCGGTGCCATCAGTTGTATAGCGCACGGACGAGTAATCGCTGATTACCCATACCGGTGCCGGTTTGTCTTTCAGCATAATGCCGTTCATTGGGTGAAATTGAACGGCTGCGTTAATATACCCGCCATAGGTAAATTTCAATCCGTCATACATGCTCTTAAACCTTACCGAGCCATGTGTTTCATCAGGGTAGGGCTGGGCTTTCCAGCTAAGATCAGCCGGGGCATACTTTTTCAGGATTGAATCCATGCCGACAATACCCATGCCCCGGTAGTTAGCACCTTCGCGACCACTGATGTATAAGGTTCTATGCATATTGGCCAGCCCGGGTAATTTATCGGTCGCTATTTGATTCATGTAATTGTGCTTGAACCAAAAACTCGGGTCGGCAGCGATGTACGATTTGAAGGCCTGCGGCTCATTCAACAAAGCGTTCATTACAAACAGGCCCCCAAGCGAATGCCCGAAAATGGTATTTTGCCCGTTCGAAGGATAGTTTTTATTGATGTAAGGGATCAGTTCGTCTTTCAAAAACCCCAGGAACTTTTCACCGCCACCTGATGTTTTGTTTTCGTCGATATGAACGTGGGTTAGGTCGTGGTTACGGTCGATGTTCAATACGCCCACAATAATAATAGGCGGTATGAAGGCCTCGTCTTCCAAAAACCGCTGAGCATCCATTGCGAGTTTTGTATTTCCGTCGCCATCCAGCACATACAGTACGTCATATTTTTTGGTGGGATCATATTTTTGGGGTAATACCACCTGGATAAACCGTTTCTGGTTTAAAATTGCCGAGTTAATTGAATCTTTTTTTCCGGGCTGGCCCTGGGCGCAGGAAGCGCCGATAAAACCAAAAATACCAGGTGTTAGCAGTAATAAAAACAGGAAGACATTTCTTTTCATGGTAAAAGTTTATGGGGGCTTGCTAATATGACGATAAATTTAATGAGTTAACTGTATTATTAAAATAACGATGGACGTAACCTCCCAATCATTTTTTATCGGGCTGATCGTCCGGCAACCCCTCTGCGGAGTTTGCTTCCAGATCGCCATCCTTTATCCGCTCAAGTATTTTTTTAAAAAGCAAATAGCCGCTGGGATCAATAGTTTGTTCCGGTCCGTCTTGCCACCATTCAAACATCAGCTTAATATTTTCCTGTAAATCAGGGTGCTGGCTCAACAGTTCGTTCAGTTCGTTTGATTCCTGGTACGAGGCTTCGTTTGCCAGTTTTTTTGCCGCAAGTTTCCAGATATGGTCTTCAACGTTCATTTTCCAATTCAGCTAACGGTTTCACTATAATAAGACAACGCGTTTACATAATTGGTTGCAGCAAAAACAAGTTTCTGAACGAAATTTGTATTTACAGGTATGTGCCCCATCTGATAGTTTTTTACAAATACCTACTCGGGCTGCCTTCAGTGTTTATGGTTAAAACAGGTTAATTACTTCAATTACATAGCGTTATCCAACTCTGTATGTCGAATAAAATGCGTGCCATAAATGCAATTTTCTCATTATCAACTGTTTGAATGCAAAAACAGGGGTATAAATAACCGTACAATGTTCGGATACGAACAGCGGGTGTGCGGTTTTGGCCGTGCCGGTAAAAATAAACCTTACCTTAGTGTAACAAACCTGATTGTGTTGCCGTCTTAGTTTTATTGATAAAAACATCCTAATTTAGCTTTCATTTAGCTGGCCTCTTAACGCACAATTTATGGTAAAGAAATTCTACTTTATTTTCCTTTTATTTTTTTCCTGTTCCGCTTTCGCACAAAAAACCTTTATCCAATGCGGGCGGCTTATTGATGGCGTATCAAATACCGAACAAAAAGAGGTAACCATCATTGTTGAAGGTAATACGATCATCGATATTAAAGCCGGTTATTTTAACGGCGATGCAGGCGATAAAGTAGTTTCCCTGAAAGATAAAACAGTGATGCCGGGGCTGATCGATTGCCACGTGCACCTGGAGGATCAATTCAGCAAAAACACACTTTTGGAAGGTTTTACTTTAACAGACGCAGATATTGCCTATCGCGCAGCTGTTAACGCCAAAAAAACGCTACTGGCAGGTTTTACCACAGTTAGGGACCTTGGAGGAAGCGGGGTAAATATTAGTTTACGAAAGGCTGTGCAGCAGGGACTGGTTGAAGGGCCAAGGATACTTACCGCCGGCAGGGCCATATCAGCCAGCGGCGGCCACATGGATGGGTCGGTAGGTTTCAGGGATGATGCCTTTAACCACAAAATGGGGCCTGATGACGGCGTTGCCGATGGCAGGGACGAACTGATCAAAGCGGTTCGACTGCAAATTAAACGGGGCTCGGATGTTATAAAAATAGCATCAACAGGCGGTGTACTGGATCTGAGCGAAAACAGTTCGGGTGCAGAGTTTACCATTGATGAAATTAAAGCGGTTGTTGAAACTGCAAAAGACTATGGACTGCGGGTTGCCTGCCATGCCCACGGTGCGGAGGGTATCCGCAGGGCAATATTGGGCGGTGTAACTTCAATTGAGCACGGTACTTTTATGAATGATGAGGATATGAAACTGGCTGTGCAATACGGAACATACCTGGTGCCAACCATCATAGCAGGTAAATCTGTGTCCGATTCAGCCAGGATCCCGGGCTTTTTCCCGCCGGTTATAGCGCGCAAAGCCATTGAAGTTGGCACCCGCATGCAACAAACTTTCGGCAGGGCGTACAAATCGGGGGTGAAAATTGCTTTTGGTACCGATGCCGGGGTTTATGCCCATGGCAAAAACTACCTGGAGTTTGGTTATATGGTTGAAGCTGGCATGCCGCCTATGGAAGCCATCAAAGCCGCCACCACAAGCGCCGCCGACCTGCTTGGCATCAGCGATAAAACAGGCAGTATTACCAAAGGGAAACTGGCTGATATTATAGCGGTTGAAGGCGATCCGCTAACCGATATTAAAACTATGAAAAACGTGTCTTTCGTAATGAAGGATGGAAAAATCTATAATCAATAAAAACTTATGTTAACATTTAAAACATTTTCGACCATTATCTTTTCGGGACTTGTTGTCGGCATGGCTGTTTCAGCAGCACATGCCCAGGCGCCGGCTAAAACGGAAGACCCGCTGATGAAGATTTACCGCGCAACGCCGCCCAAAATCAATGACCTGGTGCATACCAAACTGGATGTGCGTTTTGATTACAAAAAACGCTTTATGTACGGAAAGGAATGGGTTACCCTGCGTCCGCATTTTTATCCTACAGATACGCTTAGGCTGGATGCCAAAAGCATGGACCTGAACGATATTTCCATCGTTAAAAACGGAAAGAATTATCCTTTGAAGTTTAAATACGACGACAGCACTTCCGTGGCTATACAACTGGATAAGGTTTATCACAACAACGAGACCTATACCATTTATATCAGTTATACGGCCAAACCTAACCAGGTAAAATCAAAAGGCAGCGCAGCCATAAATGATGCCAAAGGATTGTACTTTATCAACCCGGACGGCACCGAAAAAGATAAACCTATCCAGATCTGGACACAAGGCGAAACCGAAAGCTCTTCAGCATGGTTTCCTACTATTGACAAGTCTGAGCAAAAAACAACGGATGAGATTATCATGACGGTACCGGCTAAATATGTCACCCTCTCAAACGGTCGTCTGGCATCACAAAAGCTAAATGGCGACGGTACCCGTACTGACGACTGGAAAATGGAATTGCCGCATTCGCCGTATTTGTTTATGATGGCCGTGGGAGATTTTAAAATTTATCATGACCACTGGCGCAACAAAGAGGTAAACTATTACCTGGAGCCAAAATATGCCCCTTATGCTAAGCAAATTTTCGGGATGACCCCTGAACTGATCGAGTTTTACTCGAAAACTTTGGATTATCCTTTTGCATGGAACAAATATTCGCAGATTGTTGTCCGCGATTATGTAAGCGGCGCGATGGAAAATACTACTGCTACCCTGCATGGCGATTATGTACAGGAAACCCCGCGCGAATTACTGGATGCTAATTATGATGCAGGCCGCAGCACTATTGCGCATGAGCTATTTCACCAATGGTTTGGCGACCTGGTAACCTGCGAAAGCTGGAGCAACCTTACCGTAAACGAATCATTTGCGGATTTTAGCGAAATGCTTTGGGCCGAACATAAATATGGCAAAGATGAAGCTGACGCACATAGCTTTACTGCCCTTCAGAATTATTTAGCTGATCCGGAAGCTAAAACAAAGGACCTGGTTCGATTCCACTATGTTGATAAAGAGGACGTTTTTGATGTGGTAACTTACCAAAAAGGCGGGCGCATTTTAAATATGCTGCGTAATTATTTGGGTGATGCGGCATTTTTTAAAGGCCTGAACATCTACCTTAAAACAAACCAGTTTAAAAATGGCGAAGCGCAGCAATTACGCCTTGCCGAAGAAGAAGCCAGCGGCCTCGACCTGAACTGGTTCTTTAACGAATGGTACTATGGCGCGGGCCACCCGGTGTTAAACATTAGCTACAAATGGGATGATGCCAGCAAAACAGAAACCGTTTACTTACAGCAAACCCAGGACGGGCAAACATTTAAACTGCCTTTCGCGGTTGATATTTACGCAGGCGGTAAAAAAGAGCGCCATAAAGTTTGGATGAACGACAAGGCCGACACCTTAACCTTTACCGTTGCCTCAAAGCCCGACATGGTAAATGTTGATGGTGATAAGGTATTGCTATGTGCTAAAACGGATAATAAATCGCTGGAAGAATTTGAGTTCCAGTATTTCAACGCGCCGTTATACCTTGATCGTTTTGAGGCTATTAATGCAGTAGCGGGACATCAATCAGATAAGGGCGCTCAAAAAGTAATGATAGCGGCTTTAAAGGATAAGTATTACGGCTTGCGCATTAAAGCCATCAAAGCCTTAAATATGAGCAATGATGAGGTACGCAATGCAGCGGTACCTGTATTAACCTCGCTGGCACAAACTGATGACAATACCCTGGTGAGGGCAGCTGCCATTACTGCTTTAGGCAAACTTAAAGCGGCAGGTAACATGAATATTTTTAAACAGGCATTAAGCAGCCAGTCTTACGCCGTGCAAGGTGCAGCTTTAACCGCTATTAATTTGCTTGATCCAAAACAAGCGCTTCCCTTGGCAAAAGGCTTTGAAAAGGATAATAAAGGCGCCCTCACCCAGGCTATTATTGCTGTTTATTCAATATCAGGCGGTAATGATGAATGGCCTTATGTCCTTAATGCATTTAATGATGCCAGCCCGCAGGGTAAATTTACTATGGCCCGCAACTTTGCCGCCATGACCGGCCATGTAGATAACCCGGTGTACGCGCAGCAGGGTATTGCAGCATTTAAAGATCTTGGCATTAAATACAAAAAATTTGGCGTGGCGCCTTTTGTTACAGGCGTACTGGCTGATATAAAAGCACAGCGTGTTAAACTGAAAGACGATGCTTCGGCCAAGGCAGCAGATGATGCTACCCAGGCTATTAATGATGCGAAATAATATAACTTCGTAGAGACGCCCCGATACATCGGGGCGTCTCTGAAAAATGTTAAAAAGTGAAGCCGGCCAATTTTGACCGGCTTTTCCTTTTTTTAACATTTCTGATCTTAAATTAACATCGCTTTAACATTTTTATTTTGGCGGTTATGCTTATATTCGTATTAAATAAACCGTCATGAAAAAAACCTTGCTTATTATCCTTTTGATGACTGCCGGGTATCAATTAAAAGCGCAGCAATTTTTAAAGGTTAAACCTGCCGATAGTTTAACCAATGAACTTTTAAACCAGTTAAAAGTTAAGCCAAATACTGATTTCAAATTATTTCAACCGAACGCTAATCTTTACCAGCCGTTGGTGCTTGCAGCAGTCGGCATTAAAAAATCCAACGTTGATAACATGCCAATAGCAGCATTACCCGGCAATTCAAAAATGCCTGTGGTTAAGTTGGGTGGATATTATACCATGCCTGTAAAAAGAATCGGTACAGAAGAAGTAATCTCTGTAGAGCGGCCGGGACTTCCGGGTTTGCCAACACTCGATAAACCCTGAGATCAATTCATTCCAGCGCTGCTTCAGGTGAAACAGAAGGCGTTTTGCCCTGCTGCCGTTTTTCAACCACTTCATTAAAATGCGCTTCGTAATGGGGGTGATTGGTTTTCATTAACCTGTCCCAAAAGTTAAAATATAAGCCATAATTGCATTTAACCAGGCGGTGGTGCATGTTATGGTGTGTGGAAGTATTATGCCATTTAAACAACCAGTGCTCTGCAAAGCCTTTCGGGAAAAGTTCATAACCCAGGTGCCCGGTAACATTCAGCAACAGCGAATAAAGCGAAAAAATAGCTATTGACGAGGGGGCATGAGGGATGGTAAACGCAATCAGGGGAATAATGCCAACCTCAATAACAGCCTCCAGCGGGTGAAAGGCATAAGCAGCAAATGGAGTTGGGTTAACCGATAGGTGATGCGTTTTGTGTACCCATTTAAACAGGGGTTTCCAGTGCATGGCCCGGTGTGTCCAGTAAAAATAGGTGTCGTGTAAAACTATCATCAGCACGATGCTGAAAAAATAATAGCCGTAGCCGTATTTATTTATCGGTTCGTAGGCCTGTGTTAATCCATTTTTACTGGCCCAGATAGCCAGGAGCACCACTAAACCGAAAATAAGGATGGAGATGGCGGAATGTTTTATTTCATTGAGGATATGTTTTCTTTCGGGATACCGCTGCTGGATCTTGGCCATCCAGTATTTTTTGTTTTTCCACACATAAAAAAACAAATAAAATGAACCTGTAAAAAGCAAATACCGCGAAACCAGGTTAAATAAAACCTTTAATGACTCCAGTGAATTTGCAATTGACGAAAACATAAAACGCAAACGTAAAAGTTTAAAAATCCTTATTGAGCAATTTCTCCAGTTCGGCAAAGCTGATATTCATTTTTACCCTGCCTTGTTTTGCGTAGGATAGCTCGCCGGTCTCTTCAGAAATGATGATAGCAGTTGCATCATTGGCTTCTGTTACGCCGATACCGGCGCGATGCCGCAACCCAAACTGCGCCGGAAGGTCGGTCTTTTCGGTGAGTGGCAAAATACAGCTTGCCGATTTGATCTTATTTTCAGCAATTACCACGGCGCCGTCATGCAAAGGGCTTGTTTTTTGAAATATACTTTCGAGCAAGCGTTTGGAGATCTTACCTTCAATAACCTCGCAACTGTTCTGGTAAAATTGTTCATCATAGTATTTGGCAAAAACTATTAAAGCGCCTGTACGGGTAGACTTCAGACTTTTGCAGGCGTCGATTATAGGTTTAATACGGGCATAGTTATTTTTTTCAGCATCGGCCTTGCCAAAAAAGTATTGCCACCAGGCTCTATTCCTTTGAAGTGAAGCATTTTTTCCCACCAACAGCAAAAAACGACGCACCTCCTGCTGAAATACTACGATCAGGGCAATAATACCCACATCTACAAATTTGCCCAGGATGCCCGTTAGCAACTGCATGTGCAATGCCTTTACCACATAGTACATCCCGAACAGGAGCGCAAGGCCAATAAAAATATTTGCTGCAATAGTTCCCCGTATGAGGTTGTATAACTGGTAGATCAGAAAAGCCACCAACAGAACATCCAACAGGTCGAAAAAAGTAAATTTAAATAAGCTGAAATTGAAAAATTGCATTTACTAAGGTAGGGATTTTAGTCCGAAAGTCCGGAAAGTCCGGAAGTCCGAAAGAAAATATTCGTCAACGAAGTCCCGCTCTTATAATAACCGGTGAAGTAATCGCTTTTAAAGAGGAGGCTCCCCCGGAGCCGTAAAAACGAATCAAATTTTCTATAAACAGGCCGCTCCTCCGGAGCTAATAATGTGTCTATCAGACTCCGGAGGAGTCTCGTGTTTATAGAAAAATAAAATTGAAAATTAAGGCTCCAGGGGAGCCGCCTCCCGGTTGTTTTATTTTAAACGCTACTCCACGGTGTAATAATTGTTTTTTATTGCAAAAGCATATTATGGCAGATATGGACCGCCCGGCACGCCCCAGCCCCATTTCGGCATGGGTATATCCGGGTCTTCGGATACGTCCTCCAAATTTGAATTGATAACCGCTATTCGTGTTCCCCATTCAAGGTAAGCCATAAAAGCCGACCTGAATTCAGGGTCAGATGGAAGAGCCATTTCGTCTGCTGTTTCCAGTAATAATTCCATCCAGCGTTTCCGGTGTTTTTCGGTCAGGTATTTTTGCAGATGTTTCCTGATCATCTCAAAATGGCTGCCCTCCGATTCGCTGTAAACCTTTGGCCCGCCTAATACTTCGGCCACAAAATGTGCAACATGAAGGCGGTGCTGGGCCGACGTGTGTTTAAAAACAGGCTCAAGTATCTCATCTGCCAAAACCTTATCGTAAAATCTATCGAAAAGCGTTACAAATGTTTCCATTCCGCCGGCCCACTCATATAGTGTAGGGATATTTGATTTATCGGTATAAGTCATTTTATTTCATGGTTAATGTGCCATAAAGTTAATATTGAACGATGAGAAAATTCAAAAATTACCGGTGTGCGGCCTTCTTTTTTGGAAATAGGAGAGAAGCCCCAATGCTTACCGCCAGGATCAGTAAAATTATTAATAATGAATTTCCGGTTGTCAGGCCTATCCGGTCGGCATAATTTGCGCCCAGCATTTTCAGGCCGATAAAAGCCAACAGGACAGATAACCCTGTTTTAAGATAGTGGAACTTATCAATAATATTCACCAGCAAAAAGAACATGGACCGCAGGCCCAGGATGGCGAATATATTGGAGAAAAAAACGATATAAGGATCCTTGGTGATAGAAAAAATAGCCGGTATGGAATCGACTGCAAACACAAGGTCGGTTCCTTCAATAATCAGCAGTACTAAAAATAATGGTGTGATCAGTTTTTTATGATCTATTTTGATAAAAAACTTATTGCCCGAGAATTTGGGATAAATAGCGAAATAACGGGAGGCAAATTTTACAATGGCATGTTTTTCAGGATCCACTTCGGCCTTTTCGTTGCGGTTGATATACATCGTAATGCCAGTATAAACCAGGAATGCGCCGAACAGGTATAAGATCCAGTGAAAATGCGCTATCAATGTGGCCCCTAAAAAGATAAAGCCAAAACGCATGATGATGGCGCCGATGATCCCCCAAAAAAGCACTTTCTGATAATGCCGCTTGTCAACCGCGAATGCAGTAAATATAAGCACCATTACAAATATGTTATCAACTGATAAAGCATATTCAACTACATAGCCCGAAATAAACTCCAGCGCCAGGTTATTACGGTACAGTTGCAGACTGGCAGGTAAGTTATGGGGGTTGAGCGTTAAATGGTGAAAGTTGCTGACATTGATCTGCTGTAGTGTTGCAAAGCTGTCGATATGATGAAGCAGGTTGCCATATTTGAGGATCAGCAGGTAAAAGCAAAGGGCGAAAGTGATCCAGACAACACTCATTAATACCGCGCGCTTAATACTTACCGGTTTATCAGGATTTGCAAATAAACCGAGATCGATGGCAAGCATTGCCAAAATAAACAGGATAAAGCCAGAAATGAATATTAACTCATTATGCATTATTTATTCCGTTCGGTAGTAAAGCGTACCAATTGTTCAAGCCCTTTGCGCGATTCACCTTCAGGGAAGGTATTCAGAATTTCAAAAGCCTCATCCTGGTATTTTTTCATCTGTGTTTCGGCATATTGCAGGCCACCGGTTTCGTTAACAAATTTGATGATCTGTGCTATTTTTTTAGGATCGTCGTTATGATTTTTTACCAGGTTGATCATTTGTTTTTTAACATCTGGCTTGCTGTTGTTAAGCGAATAAATAAGGGGAAGCGTTACCTTTTTTTCTTTTATATCAATACCGAGTGGCTTGCCAACATCGTCCGTTCCAAAATCAAACATATCGTCTTTTATCTGGAAAGCGATACCGATCTTTTCGCCAAACAACCGCATTTTCTCGATAGTAGCATCATCGGCACCTGCCGAAGCGGCGCCGCATTCGCAGCAGGAAGCGATCAGGGATGCCGTTTTTTGCCTGATCACTTCGTAGTAAACAGGCTCCTCGATGTCCATTTTTCGTACCTTTTCAACCTGCAGCAGCTCGCCTTCAATCATTTGCTGCATCGCTTCAGATACAATTTTCAGGAACCTGAAATCGTCATGTTTAATGGATAGCAGCAAGCCCTTTGATAGCAGGTAATCGCCTACCAGTACGGCTATCTTATTTTTCCATAAGGCGTTTATGGAGAAAAATCCGCGCCGCTGGTACGAATTATCAACAACGTCATCGTGTATGAGTGTAGCCGTATGCAATAGCTCAACAAGCGCTGCGCCGCGGTGAGTAGACTCATTAATGCCGCCGCAAATACTTGCCGAAAAAAACACAAACATGGGCCTTATCTGTTTGCCTTTACGCTTAACAATGTAATGGGTAATACGGTCAAGCAATGGTACTGAGCTTTGCATAGAAGTTTTAAACTTCCCTTCAAAAACGTCAATATCAGCGGCAATAGGTTTTTTAATCTCGTTGATGCTCAGCATTGAAACTATAAGCGCTTTTTATTTGCCGGCTGCCTTGCCGGCAACCTGCAGCAAACATAGGAAATTTAGTTGATTGGTTCATTAGTTTACTTGTTCATTAGTTCATTGGTAAGAGATCTTTTATTAGTGAATAATTTTTTTCTTTTACTATGAACCGCAGTCAATCAACTCCCATTAACATCTTTTAACATATCCTGTTTAAACTAACCGCCTTAAAAACGCTCTATTGTTTAAACAACAAAAATTAGAAAAAAATGAAAATAAAAATATTCGGAGGTTTATTGATCGCTGCATTAGCTTTCACCTCAATGGCACAGGCACAAGACCGTACCCCTGTTATAAATCACAGGCTGCACAACCAGGAACGCCGTATTAACCATGGTGTCCGCAGTGGTGAACTAACCCGCAATGAAGCCCGTCATCTGCGCGCCGACGACAGAAGGATTGCTTATCAAAGAAACAGGGCACTGGCTTCCGGCCGGATGAACCGGGCCGAAAGGAGCCATTTGCGCCATGAAGAAAACCGCACCAGCCGTGCAATATACCGCGACAAACATAATGACCGCGTTAGATAATAGTTTTTAAATACAGATTGAGTTTTCATGAAGCGCTGCGGTTTTTCCGTGGCGCTTTTTTTATTACCGTTAAAAGCAATATTATTTTACCTTTGCAGTCCGAAATTACGGAGAGGTGTCTGAGTGGTCGAAAGAGCACGCCTGGAAAGTGTGTATACTTCAAAAGGGTATCGAGGGTTCGAATCCCTCCCTCTCCGCAAATCAATTAATTGCCTTCCGCCCATTGGCGGAGGGCAATTTTATTTTATGGCGTTGCCAAACAAGGTTTGAGCATAAGCCATAAAATAAAAACGACCAGTGAGCGACAGCGAACAGGCAAGGGATCAATTTAACTACCCCACTAAGGGATCATTGAAAATAATCCCTCCCTCTCCGCAAGTTATATTTCAAAACAAACAAAAAACGCTTTAAATCATTGATTTAAAGCGTTTTTTGTTTTAAGGCTGTTCAAATAAAACCAAATAATCGCATAACTCTGGTGACCTGTGGGTGACCTTAGGAGTCTCAGTACAAGCAGGTTACCAGAAAGCCTATAAATTGCGGATTATTATATGCCTATAGCAAATATATTTAAGTGTTTTATGTTTGAGCGGAAACACATCAATGAGTATGCTTAAAACTGGCGCTATAGATTTATTTATAAACGACGAAATAATTAAATAATATTTTGAAATAAATATTCGTTTTTTGAAAACAAATATTTATTATTGCTACATCTAAATTTTAATATTGACCGTTCTTATTGCCACCAATAAATTAAAGTTCTTAACCGTGTTGCAAACTGATGAAATATCTGACTATTTCATCAGCAACTGGTGTTACAGTTTAAGCTCTTACTAGCTGGCCTGATTATGTTTTAAAAAGAATTACCAGATTCCCTCATTAACGGCAGTTAAAAATTATATTGAACTGAATCATCACTTACCGGATATGCCATCGGCGGCGAAGGTTGCCAGGGACGGGCAGAATCTGGGTGAAATGAATGAATTGCTTACTAAAAAGGTGAAAGAACTGACGCTCTATCTGATTGATAAAGACAAACAAATAACCCGGGATGAAGCTAAAATAAAAGTTCAGAATGAAAGAATTGATAAACTTGAAAAAGCCGTAGAGTTACTGATAAAAAAGATAAATAAATATATTAATGAAAAAAACAACTACGAACACAACACCTGATATTCCAGTTCAGAGAAATTATTCAATTTGGATTTATCGGTCGATAATTACAATATCCGTTCTTTTTCTTTTGTTCAATTACTTTTTTAAAAATGATAAAATTGCATACGTCGACTCTGCCCGCATATTAAATGAATATAAGGGATCGGCGGAGGCAAAAAAAGCTTTTCAATCAAAAGCTAAAGTTTGGCAGGCAAATATTGATACGCTCACAAACGAGGTAAAATACTCGATTCAGAAATACGAAAAAAGCATCGCAACCCTTTCCCCAAAAGAACAGGAGCTTACAAAACAGCTGATACAAACCAAACAAAAGCAATTGAATGATTACCAGCACGCCATCCAGGATAATGCCAAACAGGAAGATGGGAAGTTGACCCAGGGCATAGTTACCCAGATTAACGCTTTCTTGCTGAAATATGGGAAGGATCGTCATTATAAAATGATATTGATCGCCAACCAGTCAGGCACGATCGCTTACGCCCGCGATGGGCTGGACATTACAGCTGCTGTGATAGAAGAGCTAAACAACGAATACACTGCAAGTGGCCAAAAGTAATGCGAAAGTTCAGCCAGAAATCGGGTTTTGTCCTACTCCTGCTGATAGCAGCGGTTTTGGGCGGCTGCAAGGCCACTATTAAAAGGAAGGCCGACCTGATAACTTATGTGAACAGCCCGGGCAATGGCCTGCAAAAAACACAGGAGGCCGGGAAGGTAAAGGCAACGCTCACCTACCAGCCCTGGCAGCTGCGTTTGGCGAAGGTAAACCAGAAAGACGGCACGACGCCGCCAGCGGGTTACGCGGACAAGCTGTACTTTGTACTGGCTCTGTCGGCGGATGATAAAGAAGTGTTGCGGCAGTTGCCCATTAGCCAGTACAGCGAAATGGTGCAGGTACTGGCTTTCAGGATGCAGGAGTTTATCAGCCTGATGCCTGACGGTGGGAAACCCCTGCAG
>Ga0207076_1185_pt1 | contig 14010 bp, 12 predicted proteins | sample Alteio_BWMinHeat_62_FD_153568 | JGI IMG/M metagenome (GOLD analysis project Ga0207076, IMG submission 153568) | Enriched cells from forest soil in Barre Woods Harvard Forest LTER site, Petersham, Massachusetts, United States -... | ecosystem: Environmental > Terrestrial > Soil > Temperate forest >... | reverse complement strand
TACCCGAACAAAATTGCTCTGGAGAAAATTATCAGTAAAACAGGTCTTCGATGCACATCTGTACTATCTGGCTTTTTTGTTGGACATGCTGCATCTGGGATACACCTAGGTTGGGTAGTTGTTTATTATCTACTGGGATGTCATTTAGGGTTTTGGTCACCACTGGAAATTAAGAATGTGGAGGGATTGTCTACAATTTTCCCGGCTTTTTCGGCAATTTCCCTGGGGGCTACAGCAGCAATTCTCGAAGAATTTACCTACCGAGTCTTTGGTATGCTCTTGCTCCAACGGTTACTGAAAAATTTCTGGCTGGCTAATATATTGCAGGCATCTCTCTGGGCTTTTATGCACAGCAACTACCTTCAAGAGCCTGCATTTGCTAGAGGTTTAGAGCTAACTCCGGTGGGGATTTTTTATGGAGTTATCTTAAGATGCTATGGATTTTTACCTTGTGTTATTTCACATTATGTATTTGACGCTTTTTTAAGCGCCTGGCCTTTGCTAATCACATCATTGTTCTGGCTAAAAATGAGTGGAATATTTTCCACTTCACCCTTTGCTTTAATTGGTATGGTAGCTTTTTGGTGGGCCAGCAAAAAGGGACTGTTGTCTGATGAATCACAACTTTCTAATGCTGCACTAACTATTCAGCAGCAACCAATTGATGTTAATAACAGTCTTCCCCAAAAATGTCTTATCTATCAGCCATTTTCTATAACCACCCGGACAATTCTTTTAGTGGTGGCTTTACTTGGCCTAGTGATTGAGTTTGGTTTTTTCTTTCCAGTTATTGGTGGTCCAACACCTTTAACTATAACCAGAAAAAATGCAGAAGCTGTAGCAAATCGCTATTTATTAGAGAACAATGTAAAGCTAGATAAGTACCAGAAACTATCCTGGCTATCAGGAGGGCTTGATTATCAAGATCTTCAATATATCTCCGAAAAAAAGGGAAAGCAATTAGCCATTCAACTTTCCAAATATCCAGGTATACCTTTGGTTTGGTATGTTCGATTTTTCAGCCCACTTGATCCTCAAGAGTATGCCGTAAACATAAGTACTGATGGAAAACCTCTTTCTCTAGATATTGTTCAAGATGAATCAGCACCAGGAGCTAATTTAAGTGAAAAAAATGCCAAAGTACTTGCTGAAAAATATCTGGTAGAAAAGCATCCGGATTTAATGCCAATATTGCTGGAATCAGTATCTATCAGGCATCATAAAGTACGTACTGATTTTACTTTTACTTATAATGTTCCAAAATTTAAGGTATCAGATACTAAATTTCTAATAGATATTTCAGTTATTGGAAATGTAGTTTGTAATTTCAGTCAAGGTTGGGATATACCACAGTCCTGGATATATAAGCGAAATCAACTTGCTTGGACAAATCAAGCTGCACAAGTGTTGCAAACAGCTGGTTACTTGATTGTCCTAGCACTTTTTTGCTGGTGGTCACTTGGACTTTTGAAAGCGGGAGCTATTCGTTGGAGACAAGCTCTGTTTTTTGGATGTGCGCTATCCTTGATTTCCTTTCTGCAGACGTTGAATAAATTGCCGGTTTTATTTATAGATTACAACACCGCTACTCCATTACTTTCTTTCTTTGTTACTCAAGTTACGCAATGTTTCATGAATGTCATTATTTCGGCGGCAATTATTTCTGCGTTAGCAGTTTTTGCTCAAGCATCATTTCGTATTATTTCTCCAAGAGTGACAGCAGTAGAGTCGTTAAGTATGGCGTTCAGATCAAACGTGCCTCTTATCCACAAATTAAATGTCTGGACAGATGCTGTGTTGCTTAGTTATGCAGCTGGTCTGATAACTCAATCTATTAATACACTTATGTCTTATCTGCATAGCCAAATTTCACCAGTGCTTACTAAGGCGCCACTGGAAAATATTTGCATAATTACCAGTGCTTTTTCACCGAGCGCTGGATGTTTGCTTCAGGCTATTTATCAGAGCATACAACTGCTTTTATTGATTGGCATATTGGTTGGGCTTTACTCAAGGTACAGCCATCGAACATATTTCTTTGTTCTTATTGCCCTCATAATAAGCTTAATTGCACCATGCAATGAAAAATACTGGCAAGATTATTTATTGCTTGCAATTGGTTACTTCGGGGTGGCCATACTTGGTTTTGTGTTTATAAGTAAAATGGCCAGGTATAATTTACTCACCTATTTGCTTACAGTAGCTATAGGCATTTTGTCTGGCAACCTGCGCACAATAATTTCTCAAGGTCTTCCTGCATATAGACAAGATGCAATGATACTGTCAATAGTGCTAGTACTACCGGCATTATATGTGCTGTTTTTGCATTTAACGGTTAAATACAAAAAACAAATATAAGATAAATATATCTCTAATAGATAAATGCAGAGACAAGAGGCATGCTTTACTGGGTAGGCGATTTCATGCTAGACAAGGTGTTGCTTCCGGTGTGATGCTCAAAATACCATCTGATTGTGCGCTTAGCAGGGCGGTGTTTAATCGCTGCCAGTCAATTTCAGTGCCGGGTAGACCAAAGCGTAAACTCAAGGGTTCTAAAAATAAACGGGACAAGATAGCTTTTCTTGCCAGATATTCATGGAGTATGTCTGCTTGAGGAGTTACTACCCACTTAAACAAGCAAGTGCCTCCACTGACAGTTAACTGGTTATCTTCAAGTAGTTGCTGAAGACGACTTGAATTAGCGCTAAGATTGATTTTTGTTTGCTGTTGCCACGGTATGTCGTTAAGAGCTAGGGTGGCAACATAGCGCGAAGGACCGCTAATATCCCATGGACCAAATCTTTCAACCAGCTGCTCAATCAAGTCTGTCCAGGCCAAAACAAAACCTATCCTAGCTCCTGATAATCCGAAAAACTTACCTAGAGAGCGCATCACAACTAATCCATACTGTCCAGTATAAGTAGCCAGGCTAAGTTCATTGGTTGCATCCATAAAAGCTTCATCAACTACTAGCCAACCTGACCGGTGTCTCAATTTTTCCCACCAAAACACTAGTTGTTGGGGCGTTAAGACAAGCCCGGTTGGATTGCCAGGGTTAGTTATCACCAATACGTCAAGCTTATCCAGGTTCTCCTCGAGAGTAGGCACCTCATTAAACTGAACTACCTGATGCCCACATCTTTTCCAGGCATGAATGTGTTCGGCATAAGAAGGAAATAAGAAACCAACTCGACATATTGTTTTAAGTTCTGGAAGCATTTGAATTGCGGCTTGAGAGCCTGCTGAAGGTACTAAGTTAGTGGCTCCAAGGTATTGCTTGGCTGCTTGCTCAAGATTATCGTCACGTTGAGGCAATTTTTGCCAGATCTCTGGAGGGATATAGGGTACATTCCAGCCATTTGGGTTAATACCAGTGGAAAGATCCAACCATTGTGAGTCAGGTATACCGTACTGACTAGCTGCTGTTAAAACTGCTCCTCCATGCTTAAGCAAATGTTGCTCCTCCTGCGAATAAAATGGCCATCCAAAGCCACAAGCCACGTCTAACCATGGTTATTGCTCGCTCAATGTCCCTCCAGTCAGGGTTGCGTCCTTGCCCAAGCCACAGTCTTTCCTTGGGCAAGCCATGATAAATTGCAGGTCCTCCTAACAAAAGCCCTAGTGCTCCTGCGCCTGCTGCCATTACTGGACCAGCATTAGGGCTGTACCATTTTGTTCCTTGTTGTTGCCAGCATTTTAGGGCTGCTCTTGTGTTACCAAATAAGGCATAAGTAAAAGCAGTAAGGCGGGCCGGAAGCAAGTTAAGTGCATCATCAAGTCGCGCTGCAGCCCAACCAAAATGAAGGTACCGCTCATTTTTGTATCCCCACATTGCATCAAGAGTGTTGATCAATCTATAAGTTACCACCCCAGGCGTTCCTAATATGCACCACCAGAAGACAGCTCCAAGCACTGCATCGTTTCCGTTTTCCAGGACTGATTCAATTGTTGCTCGAGCTACATCCTGAGGTTGCATGTCAGTGGTTTGACGGCTGACAATCAGTCCTACACAGATACGGGCCTTTTTTAGATTCCCATCTTTAAGTGCTTTAGCAACATCTACAGCATGTTTGACCAAACTTTTCTGCCCCAGAGATAAATACAATAGAATTGCACTAAAAAAACCACCTAAATCAGGTATGTGTTCCAGATAACTTACTATAAATGAAATTGGTGCCACTAATACAATTACTGACATCAATCCATAACACCGTTTTATCCGGATAGATTCTCCTTTGCCTTCTTTATTTACAAGTTTTTCAAGATAACTGGCTACCTTGCCAAATCCAACCAGAGGATGAAACCGTACCGGCTCTCCAAGCAACTGATCAAGTAGAACAGCAATGAATAGAATTATGGCTACACTCATACCTTTATCCGAACACGAGTTATTTTAGAGATGCTAGTATACTGATTTGTCATCTAATACTCCCTGCATTTTTATAAATATGACGTCCAGGGCACTAATGATCCAGGGCACTACATCTAACGCCGGCAAAAGCACGGTTGTAGCTGGGCTTTGCCGAATTTTAATGCAGCGAGGTTGGCGAGTTGCCCCGTTTAAACCTCAAAATATGGCTTTAAATAGTGCTGTCACTATGGATAATGGAGAAATAGGACGAGCCCAGGCATTACAGGCTCAAGCTTGTGGGATTGAACCAATATCTGATATGAACCCGGTTTTGCTCAAACCTAATTCTGATACTGGTTCTCAGGTAATAGTGCAAGGAAAAGTACTGGCTGAGCTGGAGACAATGGATTACTACCATTTTAAGTCCTCCCTTATGCAGCCTGTGCTTGAGTCATTTCATCGACTATCCTCACGATTTGATTGCATAATGGTGGAGGGTGCAGGGAGTCCAGCCGAAATTAATTTGCGCCAGGGAGATATAGCTAATATGGGGTTTGCCGAGGCAATAGATTGCCCGGTAATACTAGTAGCAGATATAGAGCGTGGTGGTGCGTTTGCACATATTGTTGGTACTCTAGCTTTGTTGTCCAAGTCAGAAAATACTCGTGTAAAAGGGATTATCATCAATCGGTTTCGAGGAAATTTTAAGCTACTTGAGCCTGGACTAAACTGGCTGGAGGAATATACTGGCAAGTCGGTTCTTGGTGTACTTCCTCATATACCGGAACTACTACTGGATGCGGAAGACAGCTTGTCTCGCACTAAGAGCAATCATCATACTGAACATAATTGTTTTCATGTAGTAGTGCCACTTTTACCGCATATAAGCAATGATACTGATTTCGCTCCACTGGCAGCTCACCCGCTGATTGACTTAAAATTTGTAAATGGAAAGGAGCCTTTCCCTAAAGCTGATCTCATTGTGTTGCCAGGAAGTAAATCAGTTTCTGCTGATTTGAATTGGCTTAAAAAATCTGGTCTGGATAATGCCATATATCGTCACTTACGTTACGGCGGTAAAGTAATAGGTATTTGTGGTGGCTTTCAAATGCTTGGATCATATATACATGATCCTCTGGGTATAGAATCTCACCCGGGTAGCTGTTCAGGACTTGATCTACTTGAGCTTGAGACTCATATGTCAGCTACTAAACAGTTAAACCGAATTGAAGGCAAGTTGTCTTTTTGTGATGCCACCGTATGTGGTTATGAAATCCATATGGGTGTGTCCTCTGGAAAAGCCCTGGAAAGACCTGCAGTTTTGCTTGAAGATAAGAGTGAGGGTGCTATATCTGCGGATAATCTAATCTTGGGTACTTATCTGCATGGGATTTTTGATCACCCGGAATCTTTAAAAGCACTTTTATCTTGGTCGGGCATGCCAGATGTACAGCCGCTTGATTATCGAATAATTAGAGAAGAGCAGCTGAACCTCCTTGCCCAAACCATAGAAGAACATCTTGACTTGAGGTCAATTTTAAATCTATTGGAAGCTCCGGCTGATTTGTCAATGGCTGTTAATTGATTATTGATTCTCCTAGCAGTTAAACGATAGTTGCTTTAAAGTAAATTGATAGGGCGAGGAGAGCAATTTTTAAGCATGCATTTGGGAAAGGTTTATTTGATAGGAGCTGGTCCAGGAGATCCTGAACTTTTAACCCTGAAGGCGGTAAAAGTACTGGGACAAGCCCAAGTAATTCTGGTGGACGATCTAGTTAATCCGGATATTTTGCAGTTTACCAATAGCAATGCTCGGATCATCAAGGTAGGCAAGCGAGGCGGTAGTCGTTCAACACCTCAAGAAATTATAAACCAGCAACTGCTAGATTTTGCTTTACATGGCTACCAGGTAGCACGAGTTAAAGGTGGTGACCCATTAATTTTTGGGCGGGCCGGTGAAGAAATTGAGTTTTTAACTCAAGCTGGAATTGAAGTAGTAATCATAAACGGGATAACCTCAGGTTTGGCTGCACTGTCCTCATTAGGTATACCACTTACCCATAGAAACTTTGCCCACAGCGCTACTTTTATTACTGGTGCCAGCGTTCACCCTGCTGGAGAACCAGATTGGCCTTCACTGGCTAAAAATAATGCCACTATTGTTATTTATATGGGGTTGACCAAACTGTCATATATAGCCAAGCAATTGCTGGCAGAAGGTATGGATGCTTCTACTCCAGCAGCCATTATTCAAAATGTATCGCTGCCACACGAGCATATAGTATTATGCACCCTTCATGAAATTGCTACTGTTGTAGAACAAGAAAATTTATGCAGTCCGGCCGTGATTATAATTGGGCAGGTAGTGCAAGGTGTGAAAACTACAAAGGACACTGCGAATTTTTTTGATCTTATAACTCTTTGTAAATAACTACGGCTATCTATACAGTAAGTTTGTCTTGTGTTTGGAAAAACTTGCGGTCTATAAAAGCGGCAGTCATTTGCTGGATAAGCATATAGAAAATCATGGGTAAAAGTACTGCTGGATGATCGGAAAGTGTTGAAGCAGCAAGTACTATTCCTACACCATTATTGTTCATACCTAATCCAAACATAAGAGAAGCCATATCGGCTTTATCGGTCTTGAATAATTTGCTAAGCAACCAACCAGAACCAAATGCAAATAGGCAAAGGATTGCAGCTACAATAAAAATCATAAACAGAAAATCAAAATCCGGTTTGCTAAAGGCTTGAGGTAATGAAGTGGCTGCATTCGAGTAGTTGAGTAGAAGCAGAAGCACAAAATTTAGAAGCTTCATTAGTGGCTTAAGACTGGTCACCTTATTTTCGCCAAGCTTAAAGTGAAGGAGCATTCCGGCAAGTGAAGGGATAACCACAGTAAGACCCATAAAGATATGTGTGCCATGTTGTGCTAGTTCTTGTAAGTCCTCTGAATAATCTCCAACAGTGATATGGCTGAATGTGTGTAGGACCAAGGGAGTTGTGATTGGACTAAGAAATGTGGATAGGAAGACCATGCCCAAGCTCAAAGAAAGATTGCCATTAGCATTTTGAGACCAGGCAGTAGATGAACCGGCAATAGGCATTGACACTATAAGAGCTAGCCCAGTCAGGAGGTTCTGAACTTCATCCTGGTTGTGCCATGGGGCTGCTAACCCGTGTAATAGAAATACCAAGATAATGGGAACCAAACTGTTGGCTAGAAGTCCTATAATTGCTAGCTGCGGCCTTGATACCAGATGCTTAATTTCTTGGATTTGAATTCCTAGACCAGCATTGAAAAGCATCAAAGCTAACATTAACAATGAAGGAGACAAAGCAAGATTAGATCCAAAAAGTCTGACCTGCCCAAAAACTATATTGCGAAGAAGTAGACCAGGACCTGGGACTATAATTGCCAAACAATATGCTGACAAAAGAATCAACAAGAAATGTTTGTGAATAAAATGAGTAAGGGAATTAATGGTTCTCATGGGTATTAAGGCTCCAATGTTTCATCTTCTAGCTTGTGCTGAATCCATGAGATAAGCCCCTTAAACCCGCTTTTGGACAATCGTTTTGCAAAGCGCCCACTTAATCGATCCAGCAGTCCTCGTCCATCCACTGATAAATCAAAAACTTTAAGTTCCCCATTTTTAGGATGAAGTTTCCAGATCACGGTTTCTTCTTCCTTGCCGGCAACTAGTTGACTATGCACAATTACTTCATCACCGGCGGTAGTTTGATTAAGAATATTCAGGTGCTCCCCATAAAAAATCTTGTGCCATCGTGGAAAATAATGCTGTTCCACAAGCTTTTGTAACATATTAGATAGCTGGTTCTTTTGAGTAGCACTTAACTTATTCCACCATGTTTCTCCAACGGCATACTCAGCCATTGTTGAATAATCAATGTAGTTAGCCGCAGCAATGGATATCTTCTTATTGTACTGGTGTGACCAGGCTAAAAATAACTCGACTAGTGTGTGAACAGTATCTTTGCCGTCGTCAGCGTTAACTGGCAAAAAAAAATGCATCAAAACAAAACAACTTGTTAGTAGAAGTAATTTGCCTGGCTTTTTTGCAACGATATAATTCATTATAAAATTGCCTGATGTCGCTTAAGTAAAATAGATGCTATAGCCAGCCCAGCACAACCCCAGCCAAGCAATACCAAAGTGTCTTGCAGATAGTTTGCAGGATTTCCCAACATCATACCCCTAAAGGCATCGGCAGAGTAGTATACGGGTAAAATGTGAGCACATATTTGCTCCCAATCTGGCATAGCTTCGACGGGAATGACTATACCACTGACGAACATGAGTGCTACTCCTGTAATAGAAATGGTCATAGTATAAATACGGATGGTTTTAAGAAAACAAGCAGCACATAGTCCTAAGCTGGTGAAGCAGAACATAGAGAGCAATATGTAATATGTCAATCCGGCAAAGTTTTTCCCCAGAGTGAAATCAGCTAATGGTGCGGTAATACAAAGTGCCAGCCAAAGCACTACAGAAGATTCTAGGGCAACAGTAAATGTTTTAGCAATAATTGCAGTTCTCAGTCCATGTGGGGCTAAAATGATTTGTCTGTAGGTTTTTTCCATCCATTCATATATCCAAGAAAAACCCAGATTCATGGAAGCTAACACATAACATAAATAAGCTACTAATCCTGGTGTCACATAATCACGTAAGGTAAATGAAACAGGGAAAAGCTCGCTCGAATGTAAGGGAAGATCAAGCTCTTTTGCTTTTTGAGTTAGAACACTTAGAATTCCCATGGAGATTTGTTGATCAATAAGTGGATTATGTCCTTCAGTTAAAATCCATACTTGATCCTCCAGAGGATCTTGCAATACATTAATGAGAACGGCTATCTTATGAGAAGTTAAGTCTCTTTTTGCTTGTTCTAGGTTGTTGTAATTGAATACTTTAAATTTTTTAGACTCTGCTAGATGTTTGGTCAATTTGCTTATAGATGCTGGATCATATAGTCCCAGTGGTATGCTTGTGGCACCAGCAATAGTATTACCAACCACCCACATGATGAGAATGGCAAGTAGAGTGCTTGCAATAAAATACAATGGGCGCCTTAACCATTGTGTAATATCTTTTCTAATAATTGCTGCAATTGCCTGCATGAGTTAATTAAATCTCCTGACCATATTTATTTCTTCATGACTCGGAAGATACTGCCATAAAAACCTCATCCAGGCGTGGTCCACTAGTGGCTATCTTTGAGTAAGCTAATTCTTCTTTTTTGAGCCAGTCTATGATTTGTATGAAGTCTTCACTTAATTCTTTATTTGACCCGGTTGGCACAACTAGCCTCTTGCAAATTGGATCATAATCAGGTGTCCCAAAGCCTTTTGCTTGAAGATGGCTTAACTTTTCACTTATACTTTCCTTACTGTAGTTGGTTGCCAGCAATATTTCTATTCCTTGCATTGGCTTTATTTTGCTTTTCAACTCAGATATTGTTCCTTCCACTATTAGTTTACCTAGATGAAGTATGCCAACTCTATCAGCCAGTAATTCAGCTTCCTCTAAATAATGAGTGGTAAATAGTACAGCCACGTTTTGAGAGCGTAATTCAACCAGCGCTTCCCATACATGTCTGCGGGCTAATGGATCCAGACCCACAGTTGGTTCGTCCATAAACATGACGCGTGGTTTATGCAAAAGAGCCATGGCGATGGACAGCTTTCGCTGCATGCCCATTGAAAACTGTCCGGATAGATCATTGGCTCGATCTTCCAGTCCAGTTTGCTTGAGCAACTGGTTTATCCTTGGAAGGGATTCATTACGAGAAATTGCGTTTATATCTGCTATAAACAAAAGATTTTCGTAAGCAGTTAATTCTTGATATATGGCTAAATCTTGTGAAACAAATCCAAAATATTGTTTGACCTTTTCAGGTTCTTTGACCCCGTCATGCCCGCATATATGAAAATTTCCGGCAGTCGGGCTCAACAAAGTAGTAAGCATATTAATGGTAGTTGTTTTACCGGCACCATTATCTCCCAATAAAGCATAAATTTCCCCTGGAAATATGTTCAAGGTTAAATTGTTAACAGCTACCTGCTTCTTAAAAGCTTTGGTCAATCCATGAACTCTAATTAGAGGAGTTGAGGGCTTTGTAGGAACAGTATTCACTTTTAATCCCCTTTGCTTCTTGTTAAACAAGTCATGTCTTCAGGGTACTAATTCATCTGAGAGATTTGTTTCAGAAGAGCAGCTAGCTATATTAACAGAGTTAGACTAACTAGCTAATCTTAATTTTGCTAACTCACAATTTTTTTTCACTGGAGTTCTCTTGCTTTTTCCCAGGGACAGTATGTGCTGTTTGAGCATCATGTTGGTGATGATGCTTTTTTTTCTCTGCCTTGTACTCTTTTACACTAGCAATTCCGGCTCGAGCACCGGCACCAACTACTGCATGAGCAAGTATGCTACCACCAAGAACAATACCAGATAACCCTCCAGTTAGTACTCCAATAGCAGCTGCTTTGCCAATTCTTTTAAGTTTTGGATGCTTAGATGTATTGGTAGATGTTGTTGATTGAGTAGAATAACGTTGAGATGATGCTTGCTCAAGGGAAAATACTGGAGAGGATTGAGCAACGCATACTATTGATTCTAGAATTGCCAATTTTATTGAATTGTTGTGCAGGTGAATCATGATTTTAATCTCCTGCTGGTTGTTCTTGTCTCGTTTGCTCAAGTTGCATACTGTATTAACTTCCAGATGCAACTTTTAGTTTAGTACCGTTTAGATCATTTAGATAAGCTCTCATTACTGTTTGTGTGTAGGTGCCTAATTGCTCAACCTCACAATTAAATTCGGAAGGATCAATAGGATCTAGTATGTGAACCTTGATCAATGCTTTTTGTCCCAGGGTTCTACCATATTTCGGTAATACTTCCCTACCGCCATCAATTACAATAGGCAATATGCAAGCCCCAGACATTACTGATAAGAGAAAAGCCCCTTTTTTAAATGGCAAAATTGATCCATTGGATGATCTTGTTCCTTCTGGAAATATAACAACTGAAGTACCAGAACGAAGGTGTTTTCGGCAGGCAAAAAGTGTTGCTCCTTGTTCAGCTAAAATGTGGTTGCAGAGCCGAAGAATAAGGCCAATTAAGGGGAACTTAAAAACCCACTCTTTTGCTACTAGTTTAAAGTGAATAGGAAGCGCAAATAATAGGAATGGGTCAATAACAGATTGATGATTAACAACAATAATGTAATTTTCTCCAGGACAAATTTTTTCAGTTCCTTTGAAATCAACTTGCCATCCTTTATTTAATGAAATTACATGAGCCACACAAAATGCTACGATTTTTTGAAATAGTACTTCTCTACGTTCTTCGTTTGGAACTACCAGTGCCAAAATGCAGGCTAAAATCGTGTTGATGATAATCAACAATCCAATATAGATATAAAAGCAAATTGAAAATACTTCTATTTTTTGATGGTTTGACAAAATAGCATGTTGGTTGATATTGGCTATGTTCTGGTAACTTACCCTTGAATAAGATAGTTTTTGAGGAAACAGGTTATTTTTAATATGTTCATACATAGCATATAACCTTCACTATATTGAGGGATATCCTGGTTCGGTTTATCTATATAATTTTGTAAAACAAGACGTAATAGAGAGATATTAAGTTCCAATTTGACCATAATATGGTCCATCAACGTCAACGTTCGATTTCAAGCGATTGGTGATGGTATACAGTACTAGTATGTTTATGCTAGTCTCCTGGGGGATTTCCGGCATTTTCTGGTCTTTCGTTTTGAGTTACTAGGGCTACCTACCTGTTTTTTGTTTTGTAGAAGGTAAATCACTCATGCTTAAAGCCGGTATTGTGGGACTTCCAAATGTTGGCAAATCAACATTATTCAATGCCCTGACAGCTTCGTATCAAGCGGAAAGTGCTAATTACCCATTTTGTACTATTGAGCCTAATTCTGGTATTGTAAAAGTCCCTGATGAGCGCTTGGACAAGCTCAATTCTATTGTTAAATCTCAACAGATAATTCCTGCGGTCTTTGAATTTGTTGATATTGCGGGTTTGGTAAGAGGAGCAAGCAAGGGAGAGGGTTTAGGAAATCAATTCCTGTCTCATATTCGAGAAGTGGATGCTATTGTCCATGTTGTGCGTTGTTTTGAAGATGAGAATATTACTCATGTTGACGGTGCCATTGATCCTTTACGTGATGTAGAAACTATACACATTGAACTTGCTCTGGCAGATCAAGCCTCTGCTGCAAAACGATTGGAAAGATTGCAAAAACAAAAAAAGCAGGGTGACAAGCGTGCTGCTGTAGAAATAGCTATCATTGACAAAGTCATGCCATTTTTGGATAAGGTACAAGCCATTGATCTTTCTGTATTTACTGATGAAGAAAGAGCAATTCTCCCTCAACTGCAATTCCTATCCAGCAAACCCTTGCTTTATGTCTCAAATGTAATGGAATCAGAACTGGCTCACCCTGACCAAAATAAGCACGTGCAGGCATTGAAGAAGAAAGCCCAAGAAGAAGATCGTCCAGTTGTAGTTATCTCTGCTCAAATTGAAGCTGAGCTGTCCGCCCTCGATCCAGAAGAGAAAGCAGGATATTTACAGAGCATAGGTGTAACTGGCTCTGGTGTTAATAATTTGATACGCACTGCTTTTGAATTGCTAGGACTCAAAACTTACTTTACTGCTGGTGAAAAAGAAGTACGTGCCTGGCCTTTTAAATCTGGATATACTGCACCGCAATGTGCTGGCATTATTCATACTGACTTTGAGCGTGGCTTTATCAAAGCGGAAGTCATTGGTTATGATGATTATATTACGGCTGGCTCAGATAAAGCTGCTAAAGAAAAAGGCTTGATGCGGTTGGAGGGCAAAGAATATTTGATGCTAGATGGTGATGTGGTGCACTTCCGGTTTAATGTGTAATGATAAATTTATTTCAGTGTCCAGCCACCGTCAATGACCAGCACCTCTCCAGTTATGCCGTCGGCTCCGGATAGGTAGATAAAAGCATCAGCAATCTCATCCACGGTTAGCCATCTTTTAATTAGGGTGCTGCTGATAAACTCTTTTTTTAGGTCTTGCGGTATATTGTCAAAAGTACTAGTAAGAGTAAATCCTGGTGCTACTGCATTTACCAATACAGTTGGTGCTAATTCTTTGGCTAAAGTTTTGGTGAAATTAATCAAGGCTGCCTTGGCTGCTGAATAGGCCATTATGCCCGTGCGACCAGCATGTTCAAGTCCTCTTATGGAGGCAGTGTTAATAATTCGTCCAGCACCTTTATCCTTCATGATTCTGGCTGCTTCCATTGAGCATAAAACTGCGCCAAAAAAATTGTCATCAAAAGTACGAAGCCAATCTTCTTTGGTTGACTCCAGGAAAGGTGTTGCAGTAACTGAACCGGCATTGTTAATCAAAATATCGACTGTTTTATATTTCTCGATGGTTGTTTGAAAGAGAGCCTTAACTTGTGTAGGGTTGGAGATATCGGCTTGAACAAAAATTGCTTTACTCCCTAGTGCCTTAATTTCTTCAACAACCTGGTTGCCTCCTTCTTGGTTATTTTTGGCATTAATCACTATACTGGTGCCCTGCTGGGCAAGCTTAAGGGCAATGGCTCGAC
>Ga0207076_1184_pt1 | contig 14011 bp, 14 predicted proteins | sample Alteio_BWMinHeat_62_FD_153568 | JGI IMG/M metagenome (GOLD analysis project Ga0207076, IMG submission 153568) | Enriched cells from forest soil in Barre Woods Harvard Forest LTER site, Petersham, Massachusetts, United States -... | ecosystem: Environmental > Terrestrial > Soil > Temperate forest >... | reverse complement strand
CTACCAGTAGTGCAATTATGCAAGCTTTAGTAGTAGGGTTGGCAGTTTACTCCGTTTTGTCCTGGGGAAAGACCTGTATTGGTTCCATGCAACTGCACCCCAATGCCAATATTTCTATACTGCAAGGTAACATTAACATAGATATGCAGCGCAATCGGCATTACTACACGCTGAATGAACTACTAAAATACTACCGAAAACTACTGGGTGATACAGCTCCACCTGGGCTTTGCTTATGGACAGAAAATGCTCTGCCTGCGTACCTGCTCCAGGAACCTGGCTTAAAACGCGAGCTTTCCAAAATATCTACAGTAAATAATGAAGATCAGATAATTGGTGCTTTAGATCAAGATCACGCCAGACATCCATTCAACTCGGTATTTGGCATCACCTGTAATGGCACAACATTGCCTTCCGTTTACCATAAACGGTATCTGGTGCCTTTTGGTGAATATACACCAGAGGCAGTTAAATACTTACCTGAATGGTTACAGCATCTTACTAATACTCCTGCTGGCACCGGGTTTTCCAGTGGGCAAAAAACGGTAGTGTTATCTTTTCCTTCCGGAAAAGTGGCTCCAATGATTTGCTTTGAGGCATTATCACCAGAGCTAGCTCAGCAGAGTGTCATGGCCGGAGGGCAGCTACTAGTCAATCTGTGCGATCTTGCCTGGTTTCACCACTCAATGATTGGTAATCAAATGATTGCATTCTCTGTTTTACGTGCTGTAGAAAATCATCGATACTTTGTGTTTGCAGCTAATTTTGGGCCTTCAGCCATTATTGATCCTGCCGGAAGAATTGTTGCTCGTTTATCACCAGGCATTGAAAGACGTCTTTCTGGACACATTGAATTTTGCTCGCAGAAAACTATGTTTTCTAGCTGGTTCCGTTAAGTAAGAATTGCCTTTCCTATTTTAGTAGCTGCTTCTATCACAACAGATACTTGTGATTTTCCAGCTCCTGCATTAATTGCTTTAAGTTTGCCAGTAGCTACCTCACCCCAGCGAGTCTTGACTCGTCCCCACTTAATTGCATAAGGTGCCATGCCTTCCCCTTGTTGAGCAATTTTTATTGAGTTATCGGCTAGGTTCTTTTTTTCAAATGCCCCTTCAACCTCAATGACCAACTCTGTAATGCCTTGCTGACGTTTGGCAGAACGTATTTTTCCTTGTCCTATTGGGTTCCAGTTCTGGTTGATAGTACTGGTTCCTTCTCCCCACTCCAAAAGTTGCACTGGCTTATTGATTCTTATCATTTTATACTCGCTCCGGAGCTTTCAACTGCTACGCGCAATGGTTGGCTTCACTCAGGTCGACTTCTCGTCTCCCCTCGTTCAGCGAATTATTCCCTAAGCGCTCTGCATTTTCAAGCTCCTCCGCTCTTTACCCGCTCGCAGCGACCGCCTACATTCGGCGCTCTTGCTCGCTACATTCTCCGCCTAGTTTAAACCAACGATTTACTTGTATCGTTCCGTTGGCTATCATCACTACACGTTATATCAAGCTAAATTAGCTTAGCAGATCGTAGAAATAATTTATTTATCCGATTGAGTTTGACTTATGGCCAAACTCCCATACCGTAACGGCCAATACCGCCAAATCCAAAACGGACCCCATTTCCACCAGCAAAACCATAAGGCATAATACCAGACGGGGCAAAACCACTGTTAAAAGAACCTACAGTTCCCTGCCCATAAGCATTTAAGTTGGAGCCATATCTTGCAGACTGCCCTACTACTACTCCTGTATCTGGATCAATCAAGCTTCCGGTACTGGGATCCACTAAGAGTCCAGTTTGAGGATCAGTTAACATGGTTCTCCCAGTCCTGGAATTACCACTGTTTAAAAAACCAGACATTGAGCTAATGATTTTAGAAAGACTATTTCCTCCTGTTTTTACAGAAGTTAGCGTTCCAAAATCATCTTGGTCAAAATCCAAGTCCATTGCATTTCTTGATGTTTTAGGTTGTAAATTAGACAGTGGGATTACTGCCAACAAATGATTTACTCTCTCTGGCAAAGGTTTTCCAGTACTAGGTGTTTTGCCTGGGAACACTGTAGTCTCCAGACGATTCAATCGAGCAGGAAGAGCTTCTCGCATATATATTTTCCCGAAAATTTCTTTTTCCAAAGCAGATACTTGCTGGCTCATACCCAAAATGGGTGGTCGCTGAGTTAATGTTCGTAATGGAGATGCAAAAGGAGTGATCGCACCTACAGAGCTTTTGCCATTCTCACCAGATGCATTGGCTAAAGGTGATGTCCTTACTGGAATATACTCCATTTCATCATCTTCTACCCAATCACTGCCTGCAGGTACTTGCTTAGCAATATCCACCCCAGTTGACTGCTTAAGTTGTTCTACCCTGTCTTGTAAATCGGAAGAAGAAGAGCTTTTTCCAAATAATTTTTTTTCCAACCGATCCAGTCGCTGAGCAAGGGGCTCTTGAGAAAACTCATAACCTAGTAATCGTTTTTCAATAGCTGTAACAGCTGGATAGCTGCTAGTACCATCTGATAAACCAGCAGTTTCAGCACTTGTCTTATTGCTTTGACTACCACCAATAGTATGCTCTGGAGATGTTAGTTTAGTTGCTGGCATCATGGTCAACAGGTCATTCAATCGTTTATCTATAGCGCCTGCTTTAACTCCTCCATAAATTAGTTTTTCTAACCGAGATAACCTACCTTCAGTTGAATCTTTAGGGTACTGGTGCTGGAAAAACCTTACTTCCAGTTGTCCTAGCTGGCTGGAAAGATCACTTCCCATGACTGCTTGGACAGTCAACAAACTCAAAAACAAGCCACAAAAGATAGTAGTGGCTTGCCACTTGCATCCACCATCTTTGCCATATCTCCATTTATTATTCATGTCCCTATTGTTAATCAAATGATTTCTCTTTGCTCTTGACCCCCTATTTGTATTCTTACCCACATTCCTCAAGTTTCAAGAAAAAACATTAGAAGCTTTCACTTGGCAATCATTTATAAATTTATACATCTGCACTTAAGCCACTGTCGGTTAACAATCGTGTAAACTCCATATATTCTTTTATTTTTTCTTTTATGCTGAAAAACAAGCACCAATCAGAAGTTTATATAGATGGTTGTCAGCTTAAGCTTGAGGACGTCGGTTTAGTTGCCAAGCAAGAACGTAAGGTTAAGCTGGATGAGAAAGCTTATAAGTCACTAAACCAAAGTCGCAAGCTGATTGAGACACTTCTATCCAGTGGAGAAGTAATCTACGGCATCAATACTGGATTTGGTAAATTCAAGGATGTCAAAATAAAGCCTGAAGATACTAGAAAGTTGCAACGTAACCTTCTTTTAAGTCATGCAGCTGGGGTAGGCGAACCGTTGGAACCTTCAGTAGTACGTGCTGCTATGTTACTTCGTGCTAACAGCCTGGCTTATGGACTCTCTGGGGTTCGATCGGAAGTAATTGAGCTTTTACTGGAGTGTCTTAATCACGGAATACATCCGATAGTTCCTGAACAAGGCTCTTTAGGAGCATCAGGTGATCTGGCTCCTCTGGCCCATTTATCACTGGTTTTGATTGGTGAAGGATTGGTTGAGTGGAATGGGCAGGTAATATCCGGGCAAGCAGCTCTGGCTAAGGCAGGTTTAAAACCTATTATTCTGGAAGCCAAAGAAGGGATTGCTTTACTCAATGGGACACAAATAATGGGTGCCTTAGGCTCCCTTTTAACCCTAGAAGCTGAACATCTAGCAAAAGTTGCAGATATAGCTGGAGCTATGTCATTTGAAGCTCAAAGGGGAATATCTGATGCTTTTCTGGAAAAAGTGCAACTGGCAAGACCTCATCCAGGACAAATAACTTGTGCTCATAACCTACGTAGGCTAATTGCTGAAAGCACCCTACAGTCCAATGGAGATAAAAAACAAGTTCAAGATGCTTATTCTTTGCGCTGTATTCCTCAAGTACATGGAGCATCCAGACAAGCTTTCGCTCACTTAAGACAGGTAATGGAAATAGAAATTAACTCAGCCACTGACAATCCCCTGGTATTTGCTGATAGGATAGTAAGCGGTGGGAATTTTCACGGTCAGCCACTGGCTCTGGTATTAGATTACGCAGCTATTGCTTTAAGCGAATTAGCCAACATATCTGAACGACGGATTGAGCGGTTAGTTAATCCAGCCCTATCCAATGGTCTTCCAGCTTTCCTAGTAATTGATGGTGGAATTAACTCCGGATACATGATTACTCAATACACTGCTGCTGCGCTGGTTTCTGAAAACAAGTGCCTGGCACATCCAGCTAGTGTAGACTCTATTCCTACTTCTGCTAACCAGGAAGATCATGTTTCTATGGGAACTATTGCTGGGCGGAAAGCTCGGGCAATTCTACAAAACACTCGTCGTGTGTTAGCTATAGAACTTATGTGCGCCGCTCAGGGACTTCATCTTCGTATTAAGCAGAATGAGAACAGTCAGCTACTCCCTGGTACTGGTGTTTTAGCTGCCTTCCAGGAGGTAAGCAAAAATATACCTTTCCTGGAAAATGATCGAGAAATGCATTTGGATATTACCAAAGCAGAACAACTTATTGAATCAGGTGCCTTGCTCAGCACAGTAGAAACAGCCATAGGTCCCCTGAACTAATCTTTTGTATTGTAAAATGAGCTATTCTTATGGGCGATTAGCGCAGTGGTAGCGCAGCACGATCACACCGTGAAGGTCGGGGGTTCAAATCCCTCATCGCCCACCATTTACAGTGCGGGTTTTAGAATTTCATTTGATTTCCAGCATTCGCAAACTACTATTCGTATTTAATAATGTACTACTGGTAAGCCTGACAAATAGTACGGTTACGGTCGCGCAAAATTATCCATCACGGACTGAGTTTACTACTGATCGGTCGAAGGATACGCACGCCATAGATGAAGTTCCATTTTTAGACATACCGGATGGAGAAGCACCCACCAAGAGTGTTGAGAAAGCAGCACAGCGACAAATTGAAGAGAGTATCCATACAGATAGAAATGAAATGCTCGATCCCAGAGGCTCTGGCAAAGTGATTGTCACGACAAAGCAAAAGATGGACGCCGTTAGGGAGTCGACAAATATTGGAAGGGATAATCCTCAAGATGAGTGTCAAGTTCCGACATACGCAGAAGTCCGCCGCCATACGGTTGCTCTAGCCTTGGGGGGTGGAGGAATCAGAGGTGATGCTCACATTGGCGTATTGAGAGTCTTGAAAGAAGCAGGTATTCCAATCGATTACATTGTAGGCAATAGCATGGGTTCCATAGTCGGTGGTCTATATGCTGCCGGCGTATCATTAGACGACATTGAAAAGATGATGATGAATGGTTCGCTTCGCAAAGCTTACATGCCAGTAATGATCCTGCCTAAGGTTTTACTCAGCCCTCTTGAGAAATTAATGCATCCTATCAAAAAACATTATGCAGGACTGTGGACAGGCAATAAATTTGGTCAATTCCTGGAAAGACAATTGCCCAGGGGAATTGAGAATGTTCAAGATACGCCCATACCGTTTTCTGCAGTGGCCACAAATCTTATCGATGGTAAGGCCTACAGAATCAGTGACGGCAAACTCTCCACGGCAATCCGTGCAAGCTCCACGATTCCAACCATTTTACAGCCGGTGGCTATTGGGGACAAAGTTTATATCGATGGCGGTATGCGAGCAAACCTGCCAGCGCTAGCCGCACGTGATACGGGAGCTGATATTGTCATTGCAGTCTTGGTAGATGAGCCGCTGCGAAAATTACCTGCAACGCGTTTTCAACATTTAAGTGGTATCACTGGACGTCTAGGAGATGTGATGCTTGCAGTTGCTGATGCGCGGCAACTGCAATTTGCCGATGTTATTATTAATCCTGACGTCAGCGGATTACCGATGATCAAATTCCACGCAGATGATGTACGAAAGATCATTCTAGCTGGTAAGATGGCGACTCGAAAAGCACTACCGGAAATTAAGAAAAGATTGTCTGCAACAATCAACCGCGAGCAGTAGTTTGAGTTTAGAAAAACACTCAAATCCCTCATCGCCCACCAATTACCTATATGTCCGGGCCAGACACTTAGGTAACAGACGTTCCTAAGACACAGGTTACACTTTTTGCCTTTTATAACTTACACTACTGTCATTTGTTTTGCCAGAAAGATTGCACCAGTAATTCCTTCATGCTGATCAATAATAGGCCAAATTGCCAGATCCCAATACAGTTTTGTGCCTTCCCCTTGTAGTTGTGATTTCATCGAGTGATGTTCTAACAAAGAAGGGGTTTTGTTTTGTAGTGCTTGCTCGAAAAGGTGTTTGGGTAAATCTGGAAGGAGGCTAAGAATGTTATTGCCAACTAGTGATTCAGTAGCAATTCTCATATGCTTGCTGAAATCCAGATTGGTTTCAACAATGGCCAAATCCTTGTCGAGCATAGCAATAGCTAGTGGTGCATATTTTAAGATTTGATGAATTGGGTAATGTTGTGCCCAATCCATTCGTTTGCGATCTATTGCGTAAGTTAGTGCACGCTCAAGTAGCGCCGGAGTTGTTTTGCCTTTCACCAAATAATCCTGCGCTCCTCGCTGTAAAGCTGACGAGACTACCAGATCGTTATCTAGTCCACAGAGCACAATTATTGGTATTGGATTGACTTGAGCATATACTGTGTCAAATGTAGACAGCCCTATGTTATCCGGCAGAGCAAGATCTAAAAGAATTACATCGAACTGATTTTCCTTGAGATATTGCAGTGCTTCGGTGAGGCTCTCTGCCCACACCAAGTCAAACCGCTTGCCAGCAAGTTGTCTTTGAGTCAAAAGATAATCTTCTTTACTGTCTTCAATAAGCAGTACTTTGATCAACCTGCTGGTATTTTCTGTAAGCCTTGCCAGATTGTCGTGCATTTGGTTGCTGCTCCTTGTTTTATGAGGGAACTTTGTTGAGAATCAACCAATATAAACCTAGTTCTGCAATTACCTTAGTGAACTGTTCAAACTGAACTGGTTTTACTATGTAACTGTTAACTCCCAATTCGTAGCATCTTCTTAAGTCAGGCTCTTCTTGTGAGGAAGTAAGAACTACAACCGGAAGAGCTTTGGTTCGTTCATTTTTTCTTATTGCCTCCAAAACCTCAATCCCATTCATCTTCGGTAACTTTAAATCAAGAAAGACCACACGAAGATCAGACAGTTTTCCCAACGGAGTTGTTTCATTCAGCAAATAATCCACTGCCATTGCTCCATCCTCGGCAACATGAATATTGTTGACGAAATTGTGCTTCTTCAACGAATGAAGCATTATCTCCAAATCTTCTGGACTATCTTCTACAATCAAAATCTCAACTCCACTCATTAAATCCTCCTTGTGTAGGTAGCGTAAAGTACACTGTTGTACCCACATCCAGTTTTCCTTCTGCCCATACTTTTCCACCGTGCTTGTGGATAATCCGTTGCACAAGTGCTAGACCAATGCCCGTGCCTTCAAAGTCTTTCGGTCGGTGCAATTTCTGAAATGGCTTAAATAGTTTGTCGACAAATCGCATGTCGAATCCAAGTCCATTGTCTTTCACGTAATATATGCATTCATGATCCTGTACATGCCCACCAAGCTCAATTTCAGCTGTAGTCTGGTGTCGTGTGAATTTAATTGCATTGGATACAAGATTCGTTATTACCTGGGCGATCATGGAACGATCGCCAAACCCATCTGGTACTGATTTCATGTGCAACTCTAGTACTCGACCAGGGCAGAGCTCTTTCTGCTCGTTGAATACTGCACCCATCAGTTCCTCCATATTAATCTTGGAGTGAGTTAACTCATGCCGAGTTGTACGAGAAAAAGCAAGCAGATCATCTATTAGCTGCCCCATCTTGATTGCATTTCTACTAATAACATCTAAATGTTCCCGTGCTACTGGTTCTAGCTTGTCCTGAAAGTCTTCTAACAGTATGGATACGAATCCATTAATCGCTCTCAAGGGTGCCCGGAGATCATGAGAAACAGAATAAGAAAATGATTCAAGATCTGTATTAGCAACTTTCAGCTGGGCGGTACGCTCTTCCAACTCAAGATTAGCTTTTAAAAGTGACTCTTCAAAGCGCTTACGTTCTGTAAGGTCACGAGCAATTTTAGAGAAGCCTTTTAATTTATTATCCTTGTCCCAAAGTGCAGTAATACTTACATTTGTCCAGAAAAGTGAACCGTCCTTGCGTACGCGCCAGCCCTCCTCTTGGTAATGGCCTTCTGCTGTAGCAATAGCTAACTCACTAGCTGGCTTTCCATTGTCGAGATCCTCTTTTGTGTAGAAGATAGAGAAATGCTTGCCTATGATTTCTTCTTGAGAGTATCCTTTGATACGTGTTGCGCCCGAATTCCAGGTAAGAATATGCCCTGTGGGATCTAGCATGAGAATTGCAGAATCAGTTATACCTTCAACCAGAAGATGAAGTTGCTCTTCGCTACGGGCCAACAGCTCTGTTGCTTTATTGCGCTCTATTTCATATTGTTGTTTCTTGTTCAAAAGCCAAAGGGAAAATCCGGCTGTTAAGATTAGAAGAACAATTGCACTGGTAGCTAACAAAATTATCTTGTGGTTTGCTGCAATAGTTTCAACTTCAAGAGTATGGATTCGCATATTTAGCAAGGTATGTTCTTCCTGATCCATAGAACTAATTACAGAACGAATACGATCCATGAATATTTTGCCTGAATTGTTAGCCACTAAAGTGGTTGCAGCTGCAAAGTTACCTTGACGTCTAAGTTTTATCGTTTCGCCAAGTTCGCTTAGTTTCTCCTTAATAAGAGACCTCAATATAAGGATTCTTTTTTGTTGGATCTCGTTGTTTATAGTTAGTTGCTGTAGGCTATTAATGACTGGCTCCACCTGCTTAATCGCGTTTGTATACGGTGCAAGATAGTCCAAATTACCAGTGATGATAAAACCACGCTGCCCAGTTTCCGCATCTTGTAGCAAATTAAGCAGTGTCTTATTCTGCAACAATATCTGATATGTATAGGTAACCCATTTTCTCTGCTCGTAAATCTTTGTTTGGCTCTGGTATACAGCAACCCCTGAAAAAATCAGTAGTAATACAATACCAATCAAGGATATAGATAGTAAAACTGGAAGCGGTAGTTTCCGTGTTGCCTTTTCAAGAAAAGCTGGGTGGAGGATTGTAGTCTGCATGGCTCTTTGAACTATTGTTGATAGTCCATCGGAAAAGATCATAATATCAGTAAATTCACTATTGTTAGGGATAGTCTAAGTAAAGGCATTATCCATTTCCCATATTCGCTTAGAAAGCAATCTGGGATGGGCTTGCGGGAATTTATATATTGTGTAATTTAATACTCCTCCTACTTCAGGCGGAGGCGGGAATTCAGTAAGTCTTGATAAGTTGAAAGTATCCCAGGAAAGCTTGTTGAGTGTTACCCCATTTATGTACATAAGCTCCAAGGAGCTATATTATGAAGTTATTTTGTAGAATCATAGTGGTTACTGAGCTGTTAATTACCTTTTCAGCTCCAGCATTAGCTCAAGTAGCGTCTAGCCTGACACAAAATAACCTTTTGCTCCCCGCGATAGCCAGCTCAAAACCTTCTATTAAAGAACTAAGACTGATTAGCTATCAGCCTTCACACGGTAATGATGAAGATATATATGTACCTGTTAGTATGCGAGCTGGACTTTTTACTCTAGCAGCTAATACCGCTGTACTTAGGCATATGGGAAATACTCATGTAACTATGGAAGAGTCTGGTGTACTAACTCTTAGGCACGGCGAAACGCTCATATTCTCGAGTGAGCCAACAACGGTAAATTCTGGAGAATACCAACTCACAATTGCTGCTAATGCAGTGGTGCTACTCTCAAATAGTGACGAGATAGTGACCGTACGTAATCTATATGAAAAAACACCTTATTCAGTAAAAGTTTTTGTTGATAGTAAATCAACAGTATTGCTTCCAGTTGGGAAAGAAGTTGCATTAGGACGTAATATGCATGACTTGATTGCAGCACTTAAATCAGATCTAATTGGAAGACGAAGTATCCGAGGATACGATTTAGCAAGCGGTCATTCAATTGTTCAATGCGATGTCTCACTGATGTCCCTTATGCAAAATGAAGATGTCTTAAAACAACTGATATTAAGCATAAGAAAGGATGATTTACGTGTAGCAAAACAACTAATAACAACAGCAGCAGCTTTGAGCCAAGCTACAAGTAATCGCGGTGCTTATACACCAATTATTCATTAATTGTATTGAGCAAAGTCAGTATTTATTATTCTTAGATCAAACCAAGTTGCATTGCTTTAACGATAGCCTTTGTACGATCAGTCACAGAAAGTTTGTGTAAAACATTGCTGATATGTGTTTTTACAGTTGTCAGCCCAATAGAGAGCTGTTCTGCAATTTCATCGTTAGTACACCCCTTCCCCAACAACTTCAAAACCTGCAATTCACGTTCAGTGAGGACCTCGTATTTATTTACTTGTCTGGATTTTATACTATCAATATGATCAATGTTTTTAGTCGAACTGCCAGGACCATGAACCTGCATGCGTTCAATAGCATATCTCATTGACCGCACTAACCGAGAATTATCTATAGCCTTGACCAAGTAATCTTGAGCACCACCTTGTAGTGCCATGATACCTAATTGTTCATCATCCATACCTGTAAAAACAATGATTGCTATCTCCTGCACATACTGACGAAGTTTAACAACAGCTTCAAGACCAGCTGCATCTGGCAGATTTAAATCCAATAAAATGATATCAAAATCCTTTGTCTTGAGACACTCAATCGCTTCAGAAAGCCGCGAGACTTTCTCTAGTTGAAAATCAGGTAATTCTTCAATTACAGCTTGCACCAACAAAGCATCGGTAGGACTATCTTCAACTAAGAGAACATTGAGTCGAGCCTTCTGCACAACTTTCTTAGTATCAGAATATGGTGTCATAATTATCAATCCACATCAGTAAAATTACTATCTTGATGGCAAGGTTACAGTAGAGAACCAGAACTGTTGAATATCCTGCATTACAACAGAAAATCTCTCAAAATCAACTGGCTTAACAATGTAGCAGTTCGCATTAAGATCATAGGCTTTCAGAATATCCTTTTCAGCTTCAGAACCAGTGAAGACTATTATCGGAATCCGTCGCAAATCCTCGTCTTTTTTCAATTCTGCTAGCAATTCGTTACCGTCTTTAGCTGGCAAGCTAATATCAAGTAAAATGATATCTGGACGTGGTGCATTGTCATACTTATCTTGCTTGCGAATAAATAGCATGGCTTGCAACCCGTCAGAAACATGATGTACATGGTTAATAGTTTTACCGCTGGATAGAGCTTTTTTGGCCAACAGTGCATCTGTATGGCTATCATCTACTAACAAGATCTCAACGACTCTATCAGGATCTATCATCAATTATTCTTCCTAATTCTGCAATGGTGAAATAAAAAGTTGCACCCTGACCTGGTTCTGATTCAGCCCAAATAGTTCCTCCATGCCTTTCAATAATCTTTTTACAGATCGCAAGCCCAATGCCTGTACCAGGATATTGATCCCTAGCATGTAAACGTTTAAAAGGTTGAAAAATACGTTCAGCATCTTCTTGTCCAAAACCTATACCATTATCATGCATAGAAAGTACCCAATCCGTTCCTCTTTTGCTAGTTCCAATATGTATCTTTGGATGCTTATTGCTATGGAATTTAATCGAATTACCTAAAATATTTTGAAAAAGCTGAATAAATTGAGCGCTATCAACCATAACGCTAGGTAGAGGATCGTGAGTGATTTCACATTGGCTTTCTTTTAAGAGAGAGCCCAAATTATTGACAGCCTTGTCAAGTGTATTTGACAAATTAACTAATTCAAAAACCTTTGTGCTAGTGCTAACACGAGAAAGAGACAATAAATCGTCTATTAACGCGTGCATTCTTAAGGACCCTTGTACAGAATGACTAATCAGTTCTTTAGCTTGATCATCTAACTTGTCCTCATGTTTGTTCTCTAGAAGTTGCAGGCAACCAACCACTGCTCGTAATGGCTCCCGAAGATCATGTGAAGCCATAGAGGCAAATTGCTCAAGCTCAGTATTTGCACGCTTCAATTCCTCAGTCAAAGACAATTGCAATTGTTGCAATTGATGATTTTTTTCTTCCAGTTCCTTAACACGTTGTTGAAGCTTATCTCCAACCTGTTTCTCTTCTCTGAATTTTTGAGTATGTTTAGCCTTTCCCACAATATTAGCTTCCTAAAGAGCTTTATACTCTGGTGTCAAGTAGATATAGCATTGAGTCATTTTATAGCCACTATGATCCAAATAGCTACCCAAATGAGATTTACTCCAACCATAGCGAGCAAAAGTATGGCACAAATGATGCCAGCACAAAAGCTTTTGATTTTGGACAGTCTGTAGCAAACAGATTATTAGGGCTTACACAGCAGCTTGCGGAGTATTGCAAGAAGGCAATTCTCTTATGCTTGCTTCTGCCAATTCCCAAGCATTCATTTTTGCTTGTCTTTCCAGGATCAGATGATCTGCCAGTACAATTTGCAAATTTGTTAGATCACCGCCAGTAGTGATAGCTTTCCTTATTCTGGCATTCAGTAGACTACTCAAATTAGTATTCACGATTCACTTCCATTTTTGTATGCATATCAATAATTATCCCGGCTTGTTTAGACAGGATATTGATGGGCAAGTACTCTTACTTACCATAATGGTTACTGAAACTTATAAATTACGCTACCCAAATCGTGGTATTTGTTGGTTCATTGTTTAACCAATTAAAACAACATCTTCATGACACAATTAATGGTGTCATCGTTTTAAGCTGTTTCTCCTATAACTAAATGTACTGTGATTGCACTTTACCAACAATGTGCAACTTGTCCAAAAAACTAGCTGATAATTTAGCCAGACTGTCTAAGCTATAAGATTTCCTCTTTGCTGCCCTATCGCAGGCATTTTTCATTAATTATCAAAGGCACTACTTAATAGAAAGCTTTTCATTGCAAAATCATGGGGCATAATTTGGAACTATGCAGAAATTAACAACAGTATGGCAATATAAAATCATGCAGAATTTTAAAGCAAGCCAAACATTATTAGCTACCCTTCTTGCGTTAGCAGCAACTATACCAGCTTCTAATGCCTCATCATTGCCTCCAGCACTTCTAGATCGTTACTACCAGGGAGTAACTTATTTCAAGCATGGAGAGTTAGACAAAGCTTTGGAGCTATTTAAAATGGTGTCCTTAAGCGCACCATCAGACCCTCTGGTACATATTAGCTTAGCCGCTGCCCTTCAACAAAAAGGGGATACTGAAGATGCTATTGCAGAATATCGCCGGGCAATATTAATTCGTCCTGATGATGCCTTTGCCTGTGAATCCTTGGGCTTGTTATTACAATCCCAGGGTCAGTTAATGGAAGCATTGCAAGAATATCAAGAAGCTATAAAACTCAGGCCAGATGTTCCACTTTTGCACTTTAATTTAGGTATTGCAGAACGTACTGCCGGGAATTATCAAGAGGCAATTAGTCAACTCTTACAAGTAATTCAAGCTTATCCCGATCACTTAAAAGCAAAAGCTCAGCTAGCTGCCACTTATCAAGACAATGGGAACTTTCATGAAGCCATTGAAGAATACCAAAGCTTACTGCCTCAAGATCCTGACAACTTTTCTTTACATTTTAATCTAGCTACTGCTTTTCTTTCTCAAAGTCCTTCTTGGATTCGTCCAATCTTCCCAACTTCTGATAGACAATTCCTAGGTTGTAATAAGCATTTGGATAATTAGCATTGAGATTAAGCACACTTTCATATGCTTCAGCAGCTTGCATAAGTTGGTTATTAGTTTGTAGAAGAAAACCTAGCTGATAGGCAATGTTTGCATCTTTAGGATCCAGATGTTGTGCTTGACGGTATTGCTCAATGGCTAAGGAAGCTTGATGTAGCTGATTGAGAATGTCTCCTAACTGTGCATGCCACT
>Ga0207076_1168_pt2 | contig 14215 bp, 14 predicted proteins | sample Alteio_BWMinHeat_62_FD_153568 | JGI IMG/M metagenome (GOLD analysis project Ga0207076, IMG submission 153568) | Enriched cells from forest soil in Barre Woods Harvard Forest LTER site, Petersham, Massachusetts, United States -... | ecosystem: Environmental > Terrestrial > Soil > Temperate forest >... | reverse complement strand
TCTTCCGACAGCGCGCTGGCCGCATCCAGATTTTCGGCCAGCCTGACGCCGCCGACCGTAAAAAGCGCCAGCGAAAACTTGCTGGCCGCGTGGCGCAAGCACGGCGACAGGCTGGCCGAAAATCTGGATGCGGCCAGCGCGCTGTCGGAAGAAGTATTGAACACCCGCCGCGCCGTTTTGGAGTCCCTGCACAGCCTCAGGTGACCGGTCGGGACTGCGATGAAACAGTGCTTGCCGAAAGCGCGAATCAGCGGCGAATGCGCCGGTATCGGCTTGCCGGCAAATTTGTTAGCCGAGCAAGAGACTTTATCTGTCGCCTTGACGGCGACGCACCATTAGAAAATATTATGCCGGCAGATCCCGTGGAAACAGCTCCGAAAACCATGCAAATCTGGGTGGACGCGGATGCCTGCCCAAATGTCGTCAAACAAATCCTGTTCCATGCGGCGGAGCGTTGGCAGGTAAATATTATCCTGGTAGCCAACCGGCTGTTGTCCACCCCGCCTTCGCGCTATGTCAAGGCGGTGCAGGTGCCGGCCGGCTTTGATGTTGCCGACAATGAAATTGTGCGCAGGCTGCAGCCGGGCGACCTGGTGATTACCGGCGACATACCGCTGGCATCGGACGTGTTGCAAAAAGACGGGCATGCATTGAATCCGCGCGGCAGTTTTTATACCAATGACAATATCCGGGAATATATGAGCATGCGGCAATTCATGGACGAACTGCGCAGCAGCGGCGTGGAAACCGGAGGACCCGCAGCATTCAGCAATGCCGACAGGCAGGCATTTGCCAATCAGCTTGATAAATTTTTAATGAAAGCCTTATGAAAATGACGTCTATTGAAACACGGTTTTTTTGCTTTGGGCTTGCACATTATGCATGCGTCGCAGACAATGGCAATTCACTCAAAATCCTAAGCTAAGCGTTTCGCCATGCTCATGTCCTCCCTCGCAGACCGCTACGCCTACCAGTTCCTGGAGGCAAGGGCACACTCTCGGTCGCTGAATCCGATTTCTTCCGAAACCAATCTGAGCATTGCCGACGCTTATGATATTGCCAAAAGCCTGGACACCATACGTACCGCCGAAGGGGAAAATCCGATAGGACGCAAGCTAGGTTTTACCAACAGCACCATATGGTCCAAATACGGCGGGAAAGATCCTATCATCGCGCCCATGTGGTCCACGCTGTTTGACAGCACGGTGCGCTATCTGGACCAGACCTTTACCGTGCAAAGCCTGAGCGGCGCCATGCGCCCCAGGATAGAGCCTGAGGTCGTGGTAAAGCTCGGACACACACCTGCTCCCGATGCCAGTTTTGAAGAACTGGCGGAATGCCTGGAATGGATGGCGCATGGCGTGGAAATCGTGGTCTGCCCTTACCCCGAATGGAAATTTGAAGCGGCCGATGCGATTGCAGCGTTCGGCCTGCATGGCACGTTATTGATAGGCGAACCGCGCATGCTGTCCAGCGCCACGCGGCTGCACCTGGCGGATGTGATGGCCAATGCCAGCGTCTCCCTGTCCTGCGACGGCCAGCTGCTGGGTGCGGGCTATGGCAGCAACGTGATGGAGAGCCCGCTGCATGCGGTCTGGCATCTGCATCAACTGCTGAAGACCCAGCCGCAGTTCCCCGGCTTGCAGGCGGGAGAAATCATTACCACGGGCACCTGGACCGACGCCTATCCTGTGGCGGCGGGGCAAACCTGGTCCACCGCATTTTCCGGCGTTACGCTACCGGGCCTGAACATCTCCTTCGTTTGACAGGATTACGCATGATCACCGTCCATCATCTGAACAACTCCCGCTCACAGCGCGTGCTATGGCTGCTGGAAGAACTGGGCATTGAGTACCAGATCAAATTCTACGAACGCGATTCCAGCACCATGCTGGCGCCTGCCTCGCTGATAGAGGTGCACCCGCTGGGAAAATCGCCGGTGATTACCGACGGCGACCTGGTCGTGGCGGAATCCGGCGCCATCATGGAATACCTGCTGGAACGCTACGGCCAGGGACGGCTGATACCGGCGGCAGGCACGCCGGAGCGGCTGAAATATACCTACTGGCTGCACTTTGCCGAAGGTTCGGCGATGTCGCCGTTATTGTTGAAGCTGATCTTCGACCGCATAGAATCCGGCCCCATGCCCTTCTTCGTGCGCCCGATTGCGCGCGGTATCGCGCAGAAAGTGAAAACCGCGTTCATCCGGCCGCAGATCAAGCGGCACCTTGATTACATGGAAGCGGAGATCGCCAAAACCGGCTGGTTCGCCGGCAGCCAGTTTTCTGCCGCAGACATACAGATGAGTTTCCCGGTGGAGGCGTCTGCCGCGCGCGGCGGACTCGATACCAGCCGGCCACAGCTGATGGCCTGGCTGAAGCGTATCCATGCCTTACCCGCCTACCAACGCGCGCTGGACAAGGGCGGCAAGTATGAATTGCTGAATTAGTAGCTGTATTTGCCGGGGGCCGGCCGCATTATAATGCACGACCGTTCGCAAAGCGCTGTAAACAAAAAAGCACCCGAAGGTGCTTTTTTTATATCCGGTAGCGGCAGGCCTTAGCCTGCCGGCAACAGGAACTTCGATTAGAACTTGTGACGGATACCGAAGTTGAACAGCTTGTCATTTACGCCGTTAGCGTAAGCCAGGCCGCCCGCGTTGGAGTTCGCGTCATTTTTTGTGTAAGCGTAGTTAGTGTAGAAGTTAGTACGCTTGGACAAAGCATAAGTACCGCCGATTGCGTACTGATTGCCTTTGTTTTCATTGGCTTTCAGGTTGTCGGTAACATGTGTGTATGTCGCGATCAGAGCAGCTGCGCCGAATGGAACGGTAGTACCGATCATCCATTCTTTAGTGTCAGTCGTGTTCAGGTCAGTTGTAGTTTTACCGTAAGCAGCGTGCAATTTAGCCACTTGGAAGTCATAGATACCACCGACGAACAAGATTTTTTTCGCGAAGCCAGCAGCGTCATTTGACTTGTGATAAGCGATAGCGCCAGTCACAGGACCTGCAGCGTAGATACCGGACAAGCCGATTTGACGCAATGCAGATGTGTCGCCAGCTTGCTCACCGAAAGTGTAAGCTGCTGCGCCTGTGAAACCACCCAGGTTGTTAGTGCTGTAGTTTACTGTGTTGTTAGTACGGAATGGTGTACCGAACATACCCAGCAGGCCGCCTGTGGAAGTACCATTGCCAGCTTGTGCGCCGCCGCCGGTGCTGTTGAAACCAGCATCCCATGGATCGATAGTGTCAGTAGCGATAAAGATAGGAGCGTATTGACGGCCCATAGTCACGGAACCGAAGTCACCAGCCAGACCTACCCATGCTTGACGACCGAATGCCAGGCCGCCCTGGGAAGATGCACCTGTGTCAGCATTGACGCCCATTTCCAATTGGAAAATAGCTTTCAAACCGCCGCCCAGATCTTCCGTACCTTTAAAGCCAATACGTGAACCGGATTGTTGGCCGCTGTCCAGCGCAGTTATCGCGCCGTTTTTGTTAGCGCCACTTTCGTGCTCGATAGCCATATCCACAACACCGTAGATAGTTACGGAAGATTGTGCGTGAGCAACGCCTGCGAATGCAGCCAGTACTGACAGAGCTAGTAGTGATTTTTTCATTGATATTTCTCCAAAGGTTTTCATGTTGACATGAACTACAGTAAGCGAGGGCGCTGCGAGAAGCTTTTTGTTTAGTACGTTGCAGTGCCCAGCTCATACTTCAAAACGAACAAGACTGCTAAATAGAAGTTAACGTATTTGACCAAAGATACGGTTTGGCAGCAAAGCTAATTTGGCTTTTGCAGGGTATGGAGGGTGGGTATGTCTCTAAATTGCAACGAAAAATTGCAATTTAAGCAATTAAATGGATGTTCTATTGCCAAGCCGCAAGAGTGCAATATCAGCTAGAAATCCACAAATTCAGGCAAAATTTGAGGAATTACGTGCTTTTGTAATAATAGTTTTTAGGCACGTCTTATACAGTTTGCGGGATCGCCGCCAACTTTTCACAAAAGCATTTAATGGGGCAGTAAAGAAGCCCCGCAGTTGCGAGGCTTCTGAACTCAGGCATTCGCCCATCCCAGGGGACAGGCGAAAAACCAGCTTAGAACAGGTGAGTGATACCCACGGAGAAGCCGGTCTGCCGTGTTTGTACAGGACCCGGCGCTGCGCCGAGTTGGAACAACGGGCCTTCGATCTTCTTGTTGTCAGCTTCTACGTAGAAGTTGGTGCGCTTGGACAAGGCATAAGTACCGGCGATCACCAGGTTCTTGCGCTTGCTGTCTCGCACGCCGGCGGCAGGCGAAATAAATGCGGTCGCGTCGGTTACGTAGTAAGCACCAGTCAACTCGATCTGCGGAGTGACTACATAGCTAACACCACCCCAGTAGGATTTTTGTTCTGCAGTGATATTGACTGCTGTGTCTTGTTTTTCTTTTACATAACCAGCCGAGACGCGGAATCCATCCATTCTATAGGCGCCACCAACTGTCCAGTACCTGTTCTTGAAGCCGGCGATATCGGTAGACATGTAGTTACCGCCGAAATTCACAGGGCCGGTTGCATAAGTAGCAGAAATCGCCTTGACCGCATTGCGGCTATTGTCGCCCGCAACTTCACCCAGCGCGTATTCCAGGCTGGTACGCAAGCCGCCGAATACTGCAGTATATTGCGCGTCGTTGTTGAAACGAGTCGCGCCGCCGCCGCTGAAGGTAGCTGGGAAGAACAGGGCTACACCGGCAACCGGGGAAGTAATCGCTGGGAATTTGTAGTTGAATGGCTCGTAAGTACCGATGGTTTTAAAAGCCAGGGAATATTGACGACCCAGGTCAATATTGCCGAAATCGCCAGTCACGCCGACAAATGCAGAACGGTTGAATGCTACGGCGGCATTATCGTAGGAGCCAGTCGCAGTGTTAAAACCGGATTCCAGCACAAAGTGAGCGTTCATGCCGCTGCCCAGATCTTCCACACCTTTGAAACCCAGACGGTTGGAATTGTAGGTACCGTTGGAACCCATCGACAACTTGCTGTGGCCAGCCGCATCGACATTAGTCTGATTGCGGAGACCGGCATCGATGGAACCGTAGATAGTGACTGAGGATTGCGCGGATGCTGTAGCTGCGAATGCACTGAGAATAGCAAATGCCAATAGCGATTTCTTCATTGAAATTGTCTCCAAAATTATAATATTGTTAATTGATTGCATCTTGAGCGAATACCAATACATCAATTTACTTATGTAGCATTCAGTCTTGCCAGGACTACGGAACCGGCTGATAAAGAAGCTGAATCTATTGAAACAAATTAACTGAAATTGGGCAAAGAGAATTTGTCCTCATTCTGGATGAGGCGAATTTTATGTGGTGTTATCGCAACAAATATCACTTTTACCATTGTCTTACATGCAATTTTAAGGCGAAAAATCGGCAATTTTTATTAATACTTAAATAATTTAAAGCACATTAGTTCTCTTTTTTTAGTGCAATTCCGGAACATGGTTTTTCTTCCCACACTGTGAAAAGAATGTCGCCAGACGACGGTAGCAGCGCGGCTTAATTTACAATACGGTTTTTGTAATCAGGTTTCCGCCATGCCGCCATTCAAGCTAGATCAGTTGATCCTGGGATTTGACCGCGCGTTGCGCGTAGTCTCCGGCCAGGCCAGGGCCAGCCGCGCAAATCCTGCCCTTGATGCCGACAACGACCAGCTGTCCGACCAGGAAAAGCAGCATAGCGCCGGGCTGATGCGTGTCAATCATGTGGGAGAAGTGTGCGCGCAAGCCTTATACGACGCGCAGGGCATGTTTTCCGCCTCGGAAGAAGTGAAGCGACAGTTTGCGCATTCAGGCATTGAAGAAGAAGACCATCTGGCCTGGACTCACCAGCGCCTGCAGGAACTGGGCTCCCGCCCCAGCCTGTTGAATCCTTTGTGGTATGCAGGCGCTTTTGCCTGCGGCGTGGTGGCAGCCCGCTGCGGGGATCAGGCCAGCCTCGGCTTTGTCGTGGAAACAGAACGCCAGGTGGAAGCGCATCTGGAAAGCCACCTGGAACAACTGCCGGCGAACGACGCCAGGTCGCGCGCCATTGTGGACAAGATGCGCGCCGACGAAATCGCCCATGGCGCCGCAGCGTCGGCCCTGGGCGCGGCCAGCCTGCCGCCGCCGGTGCAGGCTGTGATGCAGGCAATGGCCAAGGTGATGACGGCTACTGCCTACTACGTCTGATGCCTATAGCAGCAGGAAGCAGGCAGCCGCCACCGCACTCGGCATCAAGGCCGCCAGCAGCAACCCCAGGGGGCTGATGCCCTGTTCATCGAAGTAATCCTTCAGGATTGCAAAGCCGGCCGGATTGGGTGCATTTGCGATCACCGTCAGGCCGCCGCCGGTAACTGCACCGGCAACCAGCGCATATTTGGAGGCATCCGACATGCCTTCGACCAGGGAACCGAGATAGGTCAGCGCCGCATTGTCGGTAATGGCCGTCAACCCCATGGAACCGAAGAACAGTATGGTGGAGTCCATGCCGGCCAGGATGGGTTGCAGCCACCATTGCTGCTTGCCGCCCAACACTACTAGGCCGGCCAGGAAAAACGCCACCAGCAAACCCTCGCGCAGCATCAGCTTATCCTGATAGCGTTTGTACGCATCCGTGAAACCCAGGAAAAACAGGAACAGGCCCATGAACACCACCGGATAGTGGGCAAACACCACCGTCGCCGCCAGGAACACGTAGTGGATGGCGATCACCGACCACGGCATGTCGGCCTGTTTCTGCTCAGCGTCTGCCGTTTTGATCCCCGCCAGCTCCTTGCGAAACAGCAAAGTGGCGGCGACCGCATTGATCGCCACCGCACAGGCGGCCTTCCAGCCGAACATGCTGGACATGAAGGCAATATCCCAGCCCCACTTCTCCGCCACCATCAGCACCGGAGGCGCCGCAAACGGCGTCAGCACGCCGCCGATCGAGATATTTACAAACAGCACGCCCAGGGTTGCATACTTGAGCCGGGATGAAATGCCCTGCGTATAAAAACGGTCGCGCAGCATCAGGGCGGCCAAGGTCATCGCCGCCGGTTCGGTAATGAAAGAGCCCAGCAAGGGCACCAGCGACAGGCAAAGGAAGTAAGACCCCACCCCCTGGCTCAGCGGCAATACGGCCCCTATGCGGCTGACCAGCGCCTGCACCGAATGCAGTATCGGCCGCGTGCCGGCGATGGTCAGGATCACGAACACAAACAAGGGCTCGGTAAAATTCTGCGCTTCCAGATAGGTGATCGCCGTCTTTGGGGTCGCCACCAGGGCAATGAAGCCGACCAGGATAAAGGCCCAGAATCCGAATACCACTTCGACCTCGCCCAACAAATGCCACAGGCCGGCGTGGTTCTGGCTGGTGTGCGCAAGATGCAGGAATTTTTTGGTTGAAAAGGTGTGCAACACTGCCAGCGCAAAAATGGCGGCGCCGGCATATTCTATGATCTGGGTGCTATTCATTTTCCTCCTTGAGTGTGTTCAACGGGCACAAGTATTGCGTCGCACCGCAAGATTTTTTGTACATGGACTTTGCGCCTAGCCTGGAATCTTGTCCAGCTTGGCAATACTCAGGTCCAGCAGCTTCATTCCATGCCGTCCAAAGTTGATATGCGCGCGTGAATTGGCGCCGCTACCCTCAATGTTCACAATCACGCCTTCACCGAACTTGGCGTGGAATACCGATTCCCCTATATGCCAGGCGTTCTTGCCAAAGCTCTGGGCTATCGTGTTGGCGCCGGTACTCGGCGATTCGTCCCAGGCGGATTTGGGATTGGCAAACCAGTGCGGCTGGATTTTCGGCGACAGCCACTTCATCGCCTCTTCCGGCAATTCGTCAAAAAACCGCGAGCGCATGTTGTAGCGCGTTTGTCCGTGCAACATGCGGGTCTGCGAAAAGCTCATGTACAGGCGCTTCCTGGCCCGGGTAATCGCGACATACATTAAACGGCGCTCTTCTTCCGTCCCGCCTTCTTCCTTGGCGCTGTTCTCATGCGGGAACAGGCCTTCTTCCAGGCCACTGATGAAGACCGCATCAAACTCCAGTCCCTTGGCCGAGTGCACTGTCATCAATTGCAAGGCATCCTGCCCGGCCTGGGCCTGATTGTCGCCCGCCTCCAGCGACGCATGCGACAGGAAGGCAGACAATGGCGACATCACCGCAGGCAAGGCGGCATCGGCATCTATAATCTCGATACCGCCGGCAATAGTCGTCACATTCGGCACAGCCTGCGAAGCGGGACCCGCCAATGCCGGAGCATCCAGGCCGAAACCCTCTTCCGACACAAACAAGGTCGCGGCATTGACCAGTTGTTCCAGATTCTCTATCCGGTCCGCGCCCTCTTTTTCGTTCTGGTAGTGTTCGATCAGGCTGCTGGCTTCCAGCACGATCTGCACCATTTCCGGCAAAGGCAACTGCTGCGTCTCAAAACGCGCGCCTTCTATCAGCTTGACGAAGGAAGACAACGAAGAGCCGGCCTTGCCCGCGACATAAGGCACCGCCGCATACAGCGAGATGCTGTATTGTTTGGCGGCATCCTGCAATTGCTCCAGCGAGCGGGCGCCTATGCCGCGCGCAGGGAAATTCACGACCCGCAGGAAGGCCGAATCGTTGTGCGGATTATCCATCAGCTGCAGATAGGCGATCGCATGCTTGACCTCGGCGCGCTCGAAATAGCGCTGGCCGCCATATACGCGATACGGAATGCCCGAAGTAAACAGCGAGTGCTCTATCACCCTGGACTGCGCATTGGAGCGGTACAGGATCGCTATCTCGCTGCGCAGCGAGCCTTCGCGGATCAGGTTCTTGGCTTCTTCGACTATCCACTGCGCTTCCTGGATATCGCTGGTCGCCTCATAGATCCTGACTTGTTCGCCATGGCCGGCATCGGTGCGCAGGTTCTTGCCCAGGCGCTTGCTGTTATTTGCAATCAGCGTGTTCGCGGCATCCAGGATATGGCCGTGCGAACGGTAGTTCTGCTCCAGCTTGATCAGGTTTTGCACGCGGAACTCGCGTTCAAAAGCCGACATATTGCCGACATTCGCTCCCCGGAAGGCATAGATGCTCTGGTCATCATCGCCGACGGCAAACACCGAACCATGCTGGCCCGCCAGCAATTTCAGCCATTTGTACTGCAAGTCATTGGTATCCTGGAACTCGTCCACCAGGATATGCCGGAAGCGGGACTGGTAGTGCTCGCGCAAGGGTTGGTTGCGGCTCAGCAGTTCATAGCTGCGCAGCAGCAGCTCGGCAAAGTCGACCACGCCTTCACGCTGGCATTGCTGGTCATACAGGTCGTAGAGCCCAACCATCTTACGCTCTATCTCGTCATAGGCCTCCACTTCGCTGGCGCGCAGGCCCTGGTCCTTGGCGCCGTTGATGAAGTACATCAGCGTGCGCGGCGGATATTTTTCATCGTCGATATTATTTGCCTTCAGCAGGCGCTTGATGAAGGACAACTGGTCGGCCGAATCAAGGATCTGGAAAGTTTGCGGCAAACCCGCATCACGGTGGTGCGCGCGCAGCAGGCGGTTGCACAAGCCGTGGAAGGTACCTATCCACAGGCCGCGGGTATTGATAGGCAGCATCGCCGACAGCCGCATCAGCATTTCCTTGGCGGCCTTATTGGTAAAAGTCACCGCCAGGATGCCATTGGCCGATACTTGCCCGGTCTGGATCAGCCAGGCGATGCGCGTGGTCAGCACGCGGGTCTTGCCGGAGCCGGCGCCGGCCAGGATCAGCGCAGACTGCGCAGGCAGGGTAACAGCGGCCAGCTGTTCCGGATTCAGGTTATGGAGAAGATTTTGCATTCCAAGATTATACGGGAGTGCGGCACCAGCGGCAGCTTATGTGCTGCGTCGCAGCCGGATACCCGGCCGGCAGGGGCGGCAAGGGGATGAGTGCGTGCTACGGGCGTATACTATGACCTGATTCGACCTCTATCACTCTTGTCATGCTTTCCATCCGCCAACAAATCAAAAATCTAGCTGTCATCCTGCTGCTGGCATTGCTCAGCGCCTGCAAGGCGGCATCCCCTGTGCAGGCGGCCAGCCCGGCCGAGACCGCCGCCACGCATATGCTGGCACTCATCAATCAGCGCTTGGCTGTGGCGCCGCTGGTCGCGCAAAGCAAATGGAATTCCGGTGCCGCCATTGACGACCCTGTGCGGGAAACACAGATACTCGACGACATTGCGCTAAAAGCGGCGCAAGAAGACGTGGATACGGCATTGGCCAGGAATTTTTTCCAGTCCCAGTTCGATGCGGGAAAGATCGTACAGGCCCAACTGCATGCCCGCTGGCGCCAGCAGCAACTGCCGCCATTCACGCAGGCACCGGACCTGGCACGCGACGTGCGCCCGACACTGGACAAGCTGACTCCCGAATTGATCGCCACATTGAAAACCCTGCAAACGCATCTATGCGACGCCAATGTCCAGGATTTGCTGGCCAGGCGCAGCGACTCCTTGTTCAATAAGGACTGGGATCAGGCAACGCGCGAGCGCGCCTTGGCCCCTCTGCGCTGTCATTGAGCCCGAATTGCGCCCGACCAGCAGGAGTTGACGCCGGCCAGGCATGCCGCCATAATCAGATGCATCGTAATCCGCAAAAAAAAACTTCCATGAATTCTCTTGCTAAAGATTTCGCCGTCGACCTGGGCCCAAGCGGCCCGGCGCCGGCATCCGTCTTTGGCAAGGCAAAGAAACAGACGCTCATCTGACCGGGGCGTGCTGTCCTGTCAGGTGAGCTGACAGGACACACAAGGACCGGTAATCCCTACGTAAAATCTTGTCAGACTCCACTGCAGTGAAAAGCGGTCAATTTGTATTTTTTGGAGAAAAACATGACAAGTTTTACAGGCATTTGGGTAGCCCTCGCTACCCCTTTCACGGCAACGGGGGAAATGGATATTGCAGCCTTGCAGGCGATATCTTGCCAATTGATCGACGCTGACATCTCGGGCCTGGTGGTCTGCGGTTCTACCGGAGAAGCCGCGGCACTCAGCGCTGAAGAACAATTGCAGGCGCTGGATGCGGTGTTGGCGGTCATCCCTGCAAACAAGGTCGTGATGGGCCTGGCGGGCAACAACCTGGCCCAGGTGCTGGAGCGCCTGCAGCAAATCCAGCAACGTACCGTCGCCGGCATCCTGGTCACTCCGCCCTACTACATACGCCCTTCACAGGCCGGCATAGTCGAATATTTCCGCGTCATCGCCGATGCATCTGCGCTCCCCGTCATTCTATACAATATCCCATACCGCACCGGCGTAGACATGGAACTGGAAACGATACGCCGGCTGGCGCAACATGAGCGCATCGTCGCGATCAAAGACTGCGGCGGCAACCAGCAGGCAACGATGCAACTGATCGCAGATAAGCAGTTGCAAGTGTTGACTGGTGAAGACCACCAGTTGCTCAGCAACCTGAGCCTGGGCGGCGCCGGCGCCATCATTGCATCAGCGCACATCTGCCCCAGCCTGTTTGCCCGTATCGCCAGCCTGATGGCAGATGGCGACATCACCCAGGCCAGGGAAATTTTTTATCGGCTGCTGCCGATGATACGCTTGCTGTTTGAAGAACCGAATCCCGCACCGTTGAAAGCGGCGCTGTCCATGCAAGGCAGGGCCACAGCTGCGCTGCGCCCGCCCATGCAAGCGGCGACGCCGGCCATGCGGGACAAGATACAAAAAGAACTGGTCCTACTGCAGGCGATTTAGGCCTGGCGTACAGCAAACAGGTTCGCAAATTCACGCGCCGCGGCTTGCGGGTCTGGCGCCATATAAACGCTGCTGATCGCAGCGACCATATCCGCGCCTGCCGCCACCAGCGGCAGTGCATTGCCGACCGTCATGCCGCCTATCACTACATTCGGCAGCAGGATTGCCGACTTGGCCTGCGCGACAATGCCGACCGGCGTCGTCACCGCGTATTTCTTGATGCGGGAGGGATAAAAGCCGCCGAAAGCGACATAGCTTGCACCGGTGTCGCGGGCCAGATGCGCCAGTTGCAAATCCCCATAGCAGGATGCGCCGACGATCTTCTGCTTGCCGACCTGTATCCGCGCTTCGGCCACCGATGCGTCGGTGCCCCCTACATGCACGCCATCCGCATCCAGCTCCAGGCACAGGCTGATATGGTCGTTGATGATGAAGCTGCGCTGGTAGCGGCGGCACAATTCCTGCAGCGCCCCGGCTTGCTGATGCCGCAATGCCGCATCGGCAAACTTGTGCCGGTATTGCACGATGGCGGCCCCGCCCAGCAAGGCTTGCTCGGTGACTTCCACTAATTTTTGGGTATCGTCCCAATCGGGCGTGACAATGTATAAACCGCTGAGTGCCATGACTAAATCCATTTCAATTTATATTCTTGCCGGTATCATCTGGCCGTCTGTAATCGAGAATGCCGACGCCAGCGCCTGCTGGCAATATGCCTGCGCCTTGTCCAGCGCATGCTCCATGCCGTGCCCCAGCGCCAGCTGCGCCGCGATTGCCGAAGCCAGCGTGCAGCCGCTGCCATGAAATTCGCCGGCCAGGCGCGGCCACTGCCATTCCCGCAGCCAGTGGCCGCCGTGCGCATGGTTCAGCCACAGATTGCTGACCACCGCCGCGCTGCCATGCCCGCCCTTGACTAGCACATCGGTGCACGCGTGCTGCAACAAATACTGCGCTTGCAGCAGCGGCGTTCCGGCCCGCACTCCCAAATGCGAACTTAACAGGCTGGCCTCAGGCAAGTTAGGCGTAAGCAGCGTTGCCACTTCCAGCAAAGGCGCAATGACCTGTAGCGCGTTTTCCACCGCCAATGCGTCGCCGTGCCCGCTGCCCAGCACGGGATCCAGCACAACGGCAAGATCCGGCTGTTTCTGCTTCAGGCTGCATATGATGCAGGCAATGGCCTGCGCATTGGCGCGGCTGCCGGGAATGCCCAGTTTGACCGCCGCCACCGGTATCCTGGCGATCAGCGCCTGTGCTTGCTGGGCCAGGATTTCCGGGGCAACCGGATGCACCGCATGTACCCTGTCGTTATCCTGCACCGTCAATGCAGTGATTACCGTCAACGCATGCGCGCCCTGCGCGGCAATCGCCTGCACGTCGGCCTGGATGCCGGCGCCGCCGCTGGGGTCGCTGCCGGCAAACACCAGTACGCAGCGGCGCTGCACGGCCTGCATCAGACGACGCGGCCGGCCATGGGGGACGATGGCGATGCACTGAAGCGTTTGGCAATGCGTCCCGCCAACCAAGCCTCGCGTCCTGCTTCCACCGCCAGGCCCATTGCCCGCGCCATGCGCACCGGGTCTTGCGCACCGGCGATCGCCGTATTCATCAACACGCCGTCGCAACCCAGCTCCATCGCAATCGCCGCATCCGAGGCGGTACCTACACCGGCATCCACCAGCACCGGCACTTTGGCCTGCTGGATGATCAGCGACAAATTCCACGGGTTCAGGATGCCCATGCCCGAGCCTATCAGCGAGGCCAGCGGCATCACCGCGACGCAGCCTATTTCTTCCAGCATCTTGGCCTGGATAGGGTCGTCGCTGCAATACACCATCACGTCAAAACCGTCCTTGACCAGGGTTTCTGCCGCTTTCAGGGTTTCCGGCATGTTCGGAAACAAGGTCTTTTCATCGCCCAGCACTTCCAGCTTGCACAGTTTGTGCCCGCCCAGCAATTCGCGGCCCAGTTGCAAGGTGTATACCGCATCGGCCGCGGTATAGCAGCCGGCGGAGTTCGGCAATATCGTGTACTTACTCGGCGGCACCGCATCCAGCAGGCTGGGCGCGTTCGGGTCCTGGCCTATATTCACGCGGCGGATCGCCACCGTGATGATCTCGGCGCCGCTGGCCTCGGTAGCCAGCCTGGTCTGCTCCAGATCCTTGTATTTCCCGCTGCCGACCAGCAGGCGGGACTTGTAAGTCTTGCCGGCGATGGTGAGGCCGGATGTTTGTATATCATTCGACATAATTTTTCCTGTTAGCTTACCCTTGAATGGCTAGGCATTAAACTAGGTAGCACTTCGTGGGTACAGGCCGGGGGTGGCCCGGCAGCCACTCACTTTTTCTTGCTTCGCCAAGAAAAAGTAAGCAAAAAGAAGGCGACCGCAGACTTGCCCTTCGGGTGATGACGCAAGCGTCATCACATTTTTCGCATCACAAAAAATGGGAAATGAACGAAACTCGCTACGCTCAGAC
>Ga0207076_1182_pt1 | contig 14248 bp, 14 predicted proteins | sample Alteio_BWMinHeat_62_FD_153568 | JGI IMG/M metagenome (GOLD analysis project Ga0207076, IMG submission 153568) | Enriched cells from forest soil in Barre Woods Harvard Forest LTER site, Petersham, Massachusetts, United States -... | ecosystem: Environmental > Terrestrial > Soil > Temperate forest >... | reverse complement strand
CAAACCTCAGCGGCAACGCTGCCGCTAAACCGGTTCGGCTCTACCGGGTCCTGCACGCACCATACAATCATGACGATAAAACCGATCAGCGGTATAAGTTCTATCAGCTGCCACCAGCCGCTGCGGTTGGTGTCGTGCAGTCTGCGGGTAGCGACCGCCAGCGTGGGCAGGAATATCGCAATCCCGAACAGGTCGCATAAGCTGTCACTGATGGTGGCCGCCGCTGCGGAGGCGAGTATCAAGAACAGGAACCACCACCAGTATTCCGATTTGGATGCCCTGCCGTCGAAATCGGCATATTTGCTAAAGCAGATAGAAATAGATTGTGTGAAGTTCACTGGCATTCCTTCTCCAGATAGATTTTGTTTATTATTTTTTTCAGGCAGCTTGCGGCTCGGGTTCGGCCTTTGGATCGGAGCCATATTTATTTTCAGACGCACTGCCGTTCAGCGCCATGAACACGATAAATACGATCAGGCCAATCAGCGGGACCAGGCAAATCAGCACCCACCAGCCGCTGCGATCAGTGTCGTGCAGGCGCCGCACGGTGACAGCCAGGCCAGGTATCAGGGTAGCCAGTCCGTACAGCCCTCCCAGCATACCGGCGCCCATGTGCGCGCTAAAGGTCCCTGTGATCCTGTCTATGATCATCAGTACTATGCTGATGATGAAACTGAACAGGAAAAACATCCAGTATTCCTTGCGCCTGGCCCTGCCGTTAAATTCGGCATACTTTTTCAAGACTTGCAGATACCAATTCATGCTTTCTCCTTTTTCTTGTTCCATGGGCCGGATCTGGCGCCTGCCGGGAAATATTCGGCGGTCCCGGCGCCGCCTTGTTGCAAGGTATGTGCGGAATAATAAATTATCTACACAAAATTGCAATTAATATCACGCTCAAGGATATGGCCGCTCTTTATTCCTGTTCCAGAAATTCGTCCCAGTACCGTCTTGCCACAATCTGGTAGCGCCGCGCTGCGTCAATCAGCTCATGCCTTTCCTGCGAAGGCATCATCTGCGCCGGCAGCAGCGGATCGAGGATGATGTGGCGTATCACCTCACGGCCCACCAGCAGCGATTCGCGCGCGGCGTGGCCGTCCGTCAGCTTCGGCAAACCCTTGCCGCTGCGGGCAACCAGGTCCAGCAAGGCGCGATACTGCAGGCGCAGTTGTTCCACGTTCCACAAGTTGCGGGCACAGGTATCGTCCTGTTCATCCAGCCTGACAATTTCAAACAGCAGCGCAGTATCGATCAGGCCCAGCGCCTGCAACTCTGCCCTGGTTTGCTCCAGGCTGCCTTTCAGGTTATCCGGCCGCACATACAGAAACTTGCGCAAAGGGCGAAAGCCGCGCAGCGCGATAGCCTTTTCATGGCGGCGCCATATGGTCTTGTCGGCGCGCGCGACGGCATCCACGTGGATGCCCAGCCACTGGCCTTTCCAGCTGCGTGCTCGGTTTTCCTTGTGCAGCCAGTCATCCACATCGCGAAACAGGGTATTGCCGCCGGGGTTCAGCTGGTAGTTGCCCCTGCCGGTCTTGCCTATCTTGCCTTGCTGCGCCAGCCGCGTCAGCGCCACCCGCATGCCCTGGCTGCGGATGCCGAACAACTCGCCCGCCTTGCATAGCGCCTGGACTGAAAGCTGATGATCGGTATGGGCGAACAGCAGATCCAGCACGATGCCGCTGCTGCTGGGAAAGGGAAGATCTTCTACCGTAATTTTCTTGGTCTTCAAGGTGCATCCAATCAGTGAATCCTGAGTAGCGGCAAGCATGCCTGTGCACAGGGAAAATTTCAACAGAAACAGTATTCCGGCAGTTTCGCTTGTTACAGTCTCTTATTACATCAATTGTCCATTATTAGTATTTCATGTAATATAAATTCGATCCCCCACACTCCAATCCACTCTCAGCCAGGAGCAGTCCATGCAGTTCGTTGAAGTCCATATTGACGGCCCGGTATGCAGCATCGTCGTCAACCGCCCCGAGAAGCGCAACGCGGTAGACCGCCAGGTGGCAGCGGAACTGCGGCAAGCCTTTCTGCAACTGGAGGAGGATGAGGCCCTGCGGATAGGCGTGCTATGCGGCGCCGGCGGCACGTTCTGCGCCGGTGCGGATCTTAGCGCCGTCGGCGATCCGGCCAGATCCAACGAAGTGGACCCGAATGGCAGGGGCATGGGACCGATGGGCCCTACCCGCATGGCGCTGAAGAAACCGCTGATCGCCGCCATCAACGGCCATGCAGTGGCCGGCGGGCTGGAGTTGGCATTATTAGCCGACATGCGGGTGGCCGACGAAGATGCAATCATGGGCGTGTTCTGCCGGCGCTGGGGCGTGCCGCTGATAGACGGCGGTACCATACGCCTGCCGCGCATCGTCGGCATGGGCCGCGCACTGGACATGATACTGACCGGCCGCCCGGTGGACGCTGCAGAAGCGCTGGGCATGGGCCTGGTGAACCGCGTGGTGCCGACCGGCAGCGCGCGCCAGGCGGCCGAGCAACTGGCGCACCAGATCGCCGCCTTCCCGCAGCAATGCATGCTGGCCGACCGCGAATCCGCCTACCGCCAATGGGACTTGCCGTTGCAGTTGGCTCTGCAGCACGAAGGCATGCGCGGCGCGCATATCGTCGCCGAGGAAGGGATTGCCGGTGCGGCGCGTTTCGTTGGCGGGGCCGGGCGGCACGGCGCTTTCAACAATTAGCAGAACCAGTAAACCCGGCTGCGCCAGCTGGATACGCTCGGCAGCCGGCTGGCGCGCGCCTTCGCAAACCGAACCGCCGCCCCAAACCCGCCGCCTCTGCCGATGCTACACTGGAACGACAAGCAACCGGCTTGTCGAAACATGGTTACCGCACACTTTCGTTTCTACGCTGAATTGAACGATTTTCTGCCGCCCGCGCGGCGGCAGCAGGAATTTTCCTGCGTCTGTGCCAGGGCCGCAACAAGCAAGCACATGATAGAAGCGCTGGGCGTGCCGCACACCGAGGTGGAGCTTATCTTGGTGAATGGCGTATCGGTAGGGTTTGAACACATCTTGCAGCAGGGCGACCGGGTTGCCGTCTACCCGGTGTTTGAAGCGTTCGATGTCACGCCGTTATTGCAAGTGCGCGAGCAAGCCTTGCGCAAGACGGCCTTCGTCGCCGACGCCCACCTGGGCGGCCTGGCGCGCCTGCTGCGCATGGCCGGCTTCGACACGCTGTACAGCAATGCCTACCAGGACAGCGAGATCGCCGCCATCGGCGCGCAGCAGCACCGCATCGTGCTGACCCGCGACCGCGACCTGCTCAAGCAAAAGATCATCACGCACGGCTGCTACCTGCATGCGCTGAAACCGCAGCAACAGTTCATGGAATTACTGGACCGGCTGGACCTGCGCCGCAGCCTGCGGCCATTTACGCTCTGCGTGGAATGCAATGCATCGCTGCGGCCGATAGACAAGGCACAGGTGCTGGAGCGCCTGCCGCCGTCGGTGAAGCTGCACTACGACAGCTTTACCACCTGCGATGTATGCGGCCGCGTGTACTGGCAGGGCTCGCACTGGGCGCGCATCAGCGCGATGATGAAGATGCATGGCCAGCCCGGCGGGCAGGCTTAGACCCTCGCTGACTGACCGGAACACAGAGAAATCATTGCTGCGATTCCATATTTTTCTATCCCGCCGACAACTTTCCTTCTGATACAATTAATAATATGGCAATCAAGGATATTTCATCATTGCTGTCCTTCATTCATTCAGATCGTCCACCCACGTAGTATCTTCAGGAGGAAAAGTATGACCATGTTTGTCCCGCGTAATGCCGTCCTGGCGGCATCGCTCGCCCTGATTTCCTTTGGTGCGATAGCCCAACAGGCTGCCCCCGCCAAGGAAAAGCCTGCCGCAACATCGGCAACGGCAACAGCCAGGCCCTCCGGCAAGACGGATATCGCCATCCCCGATATTCCCTACACCAAGTTCGTCCTGAAGAACGGCCTGACCGTGCTGGTGCATGAAGACCACAAGGCGCCTATCGTCGCCGTCAATACCTGGTACCACGTCGGCTCCAAGAACGAAAAGCTCGGCAAGACCGGCTTTGCGCATTTGTTCGAGCACCTGATGTTCAGCGGCAGCGACAACTTCAACCATAACTACATCAATGCGATGGAGCGCATAGGCGCGACCGACCTGAACGGCACTACCAATAACGACCGCACCAATTATTTTGAAAACGTGCCGACCTCGATGCTGGATTACGCGCTGTTCGCCGAGAGCGACCGCATGGGCCACCTGCTGGGCGTGCTGGACCAGAAGAAGCTGGATCTGCAGCGCGGCGTGGTGCAAAACGAAAAACGCCAGGGCGAGAATCAGCCCTATGGCGTGACCCGGCAATTGCTGACGGAAAATACCTATCCGGTCGGCCATCCGTATTCGTGGACGGTGATAGGCTCGATGAAGGACCTGGATGCGGCGTCGATGGAAGACGTGCAGGAATGGTTCAAGACCAACTATGGCCCCAATAATGTAACGCTGGTGCTGGCCGGTGACATCACGCCTGAAGCGGCGCGCGAGAAGGTGGAGAAATACTACGGCGACATCCCCGCCGGTCCGCCGCTGGCCAGACATGAAGCCTGGATCGCCAAGCGCACCGGCACGCACCGCGGCACCGTGCAAGACCGAGTACCGCAGGCGCGCCTGTACCAGGTATGGAATGTGCCGGGTGTAGGCACGCAGGAAGAAGCGCAACTGGACCTGGCGGCGCATTTGCTGGGAGTCGGCAAGACCTCGCGCCTGTACAAAAGGCTGGTCTACCAGGACCAACTGGCCACCAGCGCAACCGCCGACAATTTCACCAATGAGATCGCCGGGCAATTCCGTCTGACGCTGACGGCGCGCCCGGATGGCGACCTGGACAAGGTGGAAAAGGCCGCAGCGGAAGAATTGCAAAAATTCCTTAAAAACGGCGTGACCGAACAAGAACTGCAACTCGCCAAGACCACCATCCTCGCCCAATACGTACGCACCGTTGAGCGTGTCGGCGGCTTCGGCGGCAAAAGCGACCTGCTCGCCAGTTGCATGACCTTTGCCGGCAAACCTGATTGCTACAAGGATTACCTGAAGTGGATCAAGCAAGCGACGCCGGCCAGCGTCAGGAAGGCCGCCAATGACTGGCTCAGCGACGGCGACTACGTGCTGTCCGTCACCCCTTACCCAAGCAATCTGGCAGCAACCGCCAAGCAGGACCGCAGCAAGGAACCGCCGCTGGGCCAGCCTGAATCGCTGAAACTGCCGCCCATGCAGCAAGCCACGCTGTCCAACGGCCTGAAGGTGGTGCTGGCGGAACGCCACACCGCGCCGGTGGTCAATTTCTCTATGATGGTGGACAGCGGCTATGCGTCCGACTCCGCCGATTTGCCCGGGGTCTTCAGCCTGTCCCTGCGCATGCTGGAAGAAGGCACACCGAGCCGCGGCTCGCTGAAAATCAGCGAAGAACTGGCAGCGCTGGGCGCCAATTTCACGGTCGGCAGCAATCTCGATGGCGCGAAGCTCAACCTGAATGTACTGAAGGCCACCATGCGCCAGGGCCTGGACATCTATTCAGACCTGCTGCTACACCCGGCTTTCCCCGAAAAGGAATTTGAGCGCCTGAAAAAAGACCGGCTGGCCGCGATCCAGCGCGAAAAAACCACGCCGCAGTCGATGGCCTTGCGGGTCGTGCCTGAACTGCTGTACGGCAAAGGGCATCCGTATGCTTTGCCTTTGAGCGGCACCGGTACCGAAGCGTCGGTATCCAAAATGACGCGCGGCGACCTGGTGAAATACCACAGCACCTGGTTCAAGCCCAACAACGCCACCTTGCTGGTCGTCGGCGACACCACGCTGGCAGAAATCACGCCCATGCTGGAAAAGGCATTCGCAGGCTGGAAAGCGGGCGAGGTGCCGAAGAAAAACATCAGCGAGGTCAGGCAACCGGAAAAAACCGTGGTCTACCTGATCGACAAGCCGGGCGCCTTGCAAAGTGTGATCGTCGGCGCACAACTGGCGCCGCCGCAGAATTCGCCCGATGCGCTGCCGCTGGAAATCGTCAACGATGCTTTCGGCGGCGCCTTCAGCGCCCGCATCAATATGAACCTGCGCGAAGACAAACATTGGGCCTACGGTGCATATTCGTACATCTACCCTGCGGTGGGCCAGCGCCCTTACCTGAGCACGTCGCCGGTGCAAACCGACAAGACCAGGGAGGCCTTGCAGGAACTGGTGAAGGAATACGCCAACGTCGCCGGCGCCAAACCGATCACGGCCGAGGAGCTGAAAAACGCGCAGACCAACGATACCCTCAGCCTGCCGGGCTCGTTTGAAACCGCCGCCCAGCTCAGCGGCGCCTACGCGCAGATCCTGCAATACAAACTGCCGGAAGACTACTACAACACCTTTACCCAAAAAGTGATGTCGCTGACGCCCGAGCAAGCCAACGCGCTGGCCAAACGCAGCATCTTGCCGAAACAGCTGATCTGGGTAGTGGTCGGCGACATGAGCAAGGTGGAAGCCGGCGTCCGCGAACTGAACCTGGGCGAAGTGCACAAGATCGATGCGGACGGCAACCCAGTGAAGTAAAACGCGGGCCGCATCAGCAAAAATCCCCGCCGAAGCGATCCGGCGGGGATTTTTTATTTGATGTATCGCTGGCGCACTTTCCGCCCGTCGCACCACCAAGCCTGCATAAGGTAGGGTGCAATGGGCTTCATCTATTGCACCGAATGCGAGGATGAAACATCATCCCATGTGGCCGGCACCAATCAACTCAATTCGCCAGCACCTTGTTCTTGTCCGCCAAAGTCTTGATCAGCCCGGCCATGCCGCCCTTGGCTATTTCACTTTCAAAAGTGCCCTTGTAGGTTTCCACCAGCCAGGCGCCGAGGATGCTGATATCGTAGATCTTCCAGCCGCTGTCCAGTTTTTCCATGCGGTAGTTCAGGCGCACGGTATCGCCGCGCGGCTGTATCACCTGCGAGCGCACTTCCACGCCGTCGGTGGCCGCCGCATCGCCGCGCATCGGCGCAAAAGTGATCTTCTGGTCCTTCACCGAAGAAATCACGCCGGAATAGGTGTACACCAGCAGGCTGCGGAATTCCTGGATCAGCTGCGCCTGCTGCTCAGGCGTAGCTTCGCGCCAGGCCTGGCCGGCGGCCAGCGAAGTCATGCGCTGGAAATCGACATACGGCAGGATTTTTTCCTGCACCAGCGCCAGGATTTTCTTCTTGTTACCGGCCTGGATATCTTTATCCGCCTTGGCCGTGTCCAGCACGTCGGTACTGATGCGCTTGATCAGCGCATCCGGCGCCTCTTGCGCAGAGGCTGTATTGATGAAGCCGGCAGCGCCGACTATGGCGGCCAGGGCAAAAATTTTTTTGAGGATATTCATAAGTCTCCAATCGGTCAGGCAAGATGTTCAGATCGGGCGGCGCCCGGTGCGGAAAGGTTCGCACCCAGGCCACAGGCCTATAGTGCATTGCGCCTTAATAGTACGCGATGATTTACTTTTTTTTCGGAAATTGAAGTAACTTTTTGTGATATCGGTAAGCAGCTATTAAGCTGTCAACCATAGGCACAGTTCGCGCGTTTAGGGAAACGCGCCGCTGGCAGAAACCTCTCTCAGCCGCCGGCATCGGTGCGGATGGGCGGCTTCAGCCCTGACTGGTCGCCGAATGAAGTTTGAAGAGGTAGTCTATATATGAAAAAACAGCAGCAACTCCCCCGCCATAAAGCAAGGGAGTTGGAAAAAGCAACAGCTACTTCAGCCGCATGTCATTCTTGACCGATTTGACGCCCTTCACGCCCTGCACCACTTCCACCGCATGTTTGATCGCGGCTTCCGAACTGACAAATCCGCTCAACTGCACAACGCCTTTGAAGGTTTCTACATTGATTTCAGCCGATTTCAGCGCCGAGTCGCCGAGGATGGCGGCTTTCACTTTGGTGGTGATGGCGGTATCGTCAAAATATTCCCCGGTGCCTTCACGCGTCGGCGTCGGCGCACAGCCGAACAGCGATACCAGCATCAGCGCAAAAAAGAAAGAAGCGAATATTTTCGGTAGTCTCATAGCGGTACTCCTTAAAGGTCAGTGAAAAATAATTTCGACAGAGCAAGGAAAGCCTGGTGAACCATTCGATCGTTCTACATCTGCAGCGGCGCCTGCAAACCAGTGGCCCGATTTATAGCCAGGACGACATGCAAATCAGCTGCGCCTTGACTGTATCGCTCATTCCGAACCAAGTCAAATCGGGCTAACGCCCCTACTTGTCCTTGCCGGAAGCTGAAAATTCGGTCCCGTGCAGCATGGCGCGGGAAGGAACATAATATGCGGCAGGCGCACGCCGCGATATTGTTTTCACATAGCGGGAACCAGGCCGCCCCCATGGATATTTCTGCAGCACCTTAAGCGAAAGGACGCACCATGACCACACGCCGCGAGTTTCTCGCCTCCACCGGAGCCGTATCTGCCGTATCTGTCATATCTGCAGGCGTACCCGCCGATGTTTCCGCCAGGGAAATGCATGCCGCCGGCAAATACACAGGCCCGCATGAAATGCCGCACAATGTCACGCTGGCCTCCATCGCTAACAAGGACGGCACGGAAACCCTGGGCGTAAAAACCGACGCCGGCCTGCTGGATGTGCGCGCCGCCTCGCAGTTGCTGGGCATCGCCGCGCCGCTAACACTGGAAGAATTATTAAGGGAGGGCAATGCCGCCGGCCTGAGCAAGCTGATCGCCGCCGCCAGCAACCCCAAGGCCAAGGCCGCATGGCTGGATGAATCCAGGATCAGCTACGGCAGGCTGTTTACCCATCCCGGCAAGATCGTCTGCGTGGGACTGAACTACAAGCGCCATGCGCAGGAAGTCGGCATGCCGCAGCCGCGCGTGCCGCCGCTGTTCAACAAATACAATAATTCGCTGGCCGCGCACCAGTGCACGATCACCTTGCCGCCCAAGGACGTTGCGTATAAATTCGATTACGAGACCGAACTACTGATCGTGATCGGCAAGCCGGCCCGCAATGTGTCCGAAGCCGATGCGCTGAACTATGTCGCCGGCTATTGCACGTCCAATGATTTCTCCGCCCGCGACCTGCAGCTGGAAACGCCGTCCGGCCAATGGATGATAGGCAAGACCCTGGACAACTTCGCGCCCATCGGCCCCTACTTCGTCTCCGCCGACCGCGTGGGAGATCCGAACAACCTGAAAATAGAAACCCACGTCAACGGCGAGGTGCGCCAGTCCTGGACCACCAACGACTTCATCTTCAATACGCAGCAGATGGTGTCTTATATCTCCAAACACTGGACGCTGGAACCGGGCGACATCATCTTCACCGGCACCCCGCACGGCGTGATCCTGGGCAAACCCAAGGACCAGCAGGTGTGGCTGAAAGCCGGCGATGAAATCACCAGCACGATAGAAAAACTGGGCCAGCTCAAGTTCAGGTTGGCGTAAGGGTATGGACGCCATCTTGAAGAAGCTGGCGGCGAGCCTGGCAGCCGCCCTGCTCTGCGCCACGTCGCTGGCCTCGCTGGCCGCCCACGCGGCCGACATCACGATCTACAGCGCCGGCGCGGTGAAGGCGGCCCTCAACGAAGCGGCCGCCGCCTATGAAAAATCCTCCGGCCAGCACATCGCGGTGGAATATGCGCCGGTAGGCAGCTTGATGCGCGGCCTGGCGCAAGGCGCGCAGCAAGACGCCATCGTACTCTCCGCAGAAACCACGGCCGACGCAGAAGCCAAAGGATGGGTAGCGCCGGCCAGCAGCTTCGCGCTGGGTACCGTCGCCGTGGGCGTGGCCGTGCGCGACAATGCCCCCATCCCGGATATCTCCACGCCGGAAAAACTGAAGCAAACCCTGCTCGCCGCCAAATCCATCATCTACATCGCGCCCGACAAGGGCACCAGTGGCAAGCACTTCGCCGAAGTGCTGCAGCGCCTGGGCATTGCAGAGCAGATGCAGGCCAGGACCACGCTGGCCGACGGCGGCTATGCAGTGGAACCGGTGGCGCAAGGCAAGGTAGAGCTAGGCATACAGCAGATTACCGAGATCCTGCCGGTACCGGGCGTAAAGCTGGTCGGACCCTTGCCCGAGCCGTATGGCAAGACCACGGTGTATGCGATGGCCTTGTCGGCGAATGCAAAAAATCCGGCGGCGGCCAGGGCGTTTTTCGCTTATCTGCGCAGGGCCGAGGTGCGCCGGATTTTTATCGGCAAGGGATTTCAGGTGCCGTGATTTTCGTGGCCTCTCATTTCACGGCTTTGTAGGGTGGGCAAGTATTGCCCACGCTGCTAGGAAGGATGCACAAACGCGTGGGCACGGTGTGCCCACCCTACCCACTCTAGTAGCTGCCGGATATAATCTGGCCACCGCATCGCTTAGCCGGAGAAATCTCATTGGATAACATCAGCACCGCCACGGGCTCCCTGGGCTTCTCCTTGCCGACGCCGGTCTATCTGATGGGCGCATTGTTATTCAGCCTGGTCGGATTCGCGGCCTACCGTTATGGCGCAAAGACCGGGCGGCCTCACAGCAAATGGCTAGGCGTGGCGCTGATGCTGTATCCGTATGTGGTCCCGGCAACCTGGCTGATGTATGTGGTCGGCGCCGGGCTATGCGCAGCCCTGTACTGGTTTCGCGACTAAGGCCCCGGCGGCAGCCCTGCTCAGCGTGCCTTGGCGCGCGTAGCCTTGGATGCCCGCTCCGGCTTGCCGCTTAAGCCACTAGCCAGATCATCAACACTTAAGCATTCGCCGGCAGCCCAGCTCTCGCTCAGCGTCGTGCGCAAGGCCCGCAAGTCTTCACGCTGCGAGCGCAGGATTACCATTGCCTGGTCGATTTCCTGCAGGCGGTCGTCCATCTTGCCCAGTAATTCATCCTTGGGAAACCCCTGCTTGCTGGCGAACACGCTGCGTATCATGTCCAGCGGAAATCCCAGGTTTTGCGCCAGCTGGATCACGCGCAGCCTCTCCAAAGTTGCCTCGGAATACACCCGGTAGCCATTGGCGCTGCGCACTGCCGGCGGCAGCAGGCCGCTTTGCTCGTAAAAGCGTATCGCCGACGGCGCCATCGCGGCTTTTGCTGCCAATTCGCCAATTTTCATATCGCTTGACCTTCAAGTTAGCTTTAAGGATAACATAGAACTCACTTCATTAACCCGACACGCAGGTTGCCATGACTTCTCCCCTCTTCGCACCTTTAAGCTTACCCAACGGCAGCACGCTGCCCAACCGCATCGCCAAGGCCGCGATGGAAGAAAACATGGCGGATCCGGGCCAGTTGCCGGGCGCCGGCCTGCGGTGCCTGTACCAGGCCTGGGCTGAAGGCGGCGCCGGCCTGATCATCACCGGCAATGTGATGGTCGACGGCCGTGCTCTGACCGGGCCAGGCGGCGTGGTGCTGGAAGCCGGCACGCCGCTGGCGCCGTTTGTAGAATGGGCGCGCATCGCCCGCCACAACGGCGCGCAGGCGTGGATGCAAATCAACCATCCGGGCCGGCAGGTGCAGGCGGCGATGGGCGGCAAGGCCTGGGCGCCATCCGCTGTCGCGCTGGACCTGGGCAAGCACAGCAAGCTGTTTAGCCAGCCGCAGGCGATGACGGCAGCGGATATCCGGGAAACCATCGCCCGCTTTGCCGACACCGCCTATGCCGCCGAACAGGCAGGCTTTAGCGGCGTGGAAATCCATGCCGCGCACGGCTACCTGGTGTCGCAATTCCTGTCGCCGCTGACCAACCGCCGCGACGATGAATGGGGCGGTAGCCTGGCCAATCGCGCGCGGCTGCTGCTGGAGATCGTGCGCGCAGTAAGGGCGCGGGTATCGCCAGAATTTTGTGTGGCGGTGAAACTCAATTCCGCCGATTTCCAGCGCGGCGGCTTCTCGGAGGACGACGCCAGGCAGGTGATTCTGCTGCTGAACGAGCTGCCGGTGGATCTGGTGGAACTGTCCGGCGGCAGCTACGAGAGCCCGGCGATGCAGGGCCAGACCGCAGACGGCCGCACGCTGGCCCGCGAAGCCTATTTCCTGGAATTTGCCAAAGACTTGGCCGCGATCGCCCGCATGCCGCTGATGACCACCGGCGGCATCCGCCGCCGCGAGGTCGCAGAACAGGTGATCGCCAGCGGTGTCGCCGTGGCAGGCATCGCCACCGCGCTGGCGCTGGCGCCGGATTTGCCCAGGCGCTGGCTGGCCAACGACGACCACACGGCACAGCCGCCGCAGGTGAACTGGAAAGACAAGGCCATCGCCGCGCTGGCCAGGATGGCCCTGGTCAAACGCCATCTGCGCGCGCTGGGCGCCGGCGTCAAGTCATCCCGCAGCTACTCGGCGCTGTTCACGCTGATCATCGACCAGTTGCGCACCAAGCGGCTGACGCGCCGCTATCGCCGCTGGCTGCAGCAGCGCGCCTGACAGTAAGGAAATAGCCGGCGACAAAAAAATATCGGTAGAATGCAAGTCAATGACACTGCTTGCACAAGGACCGGTATGACATTGAACAAGTTTGGTTTCGGCCTCATCGCCATGCTGGCGGCAGCGGGAACCCATGCCGCCGACCTCAAGCTGGCCATCGTGTATGACGGCAGCAAATTCGACCGCTCGTTCAGCCAGTCTGCATCGGACGGCGTGGAGCGCTTCAAGAAAGAAACCAGGCTGCCAGTGCTGGAAGCGCAGGTCAACAGCAGTACCCAAAGCGAGCAGGTCTTGCGCAGCCTGGCGCGCAAGAATGTGGACATGATCGCCGTGATCAGCTTTGCGCAGGCGCAGGCGGTGCAGACCGTGGCCGCCGAATTCCCCAAGGTGAAGTTTGTGTTGATAGACGGCGTAGCCAAGGGAGCTAACGTCAAGTCCGTGCTGTTCAAGGAAGAAGAAGGCTCTTACCTGGCCGGCGTGGCGGCCGCGCTGGCCAGCAAATCCAAAAAGATAGGCTTTATCGGCGGCATGGATATACCGCTGATCCGCGCCTTTGCCTGCGGTTATGCGCAAGGGGCGAAATCGGTCGACGCCAAAGTCGAGCTGACGCAAAACATGGTCGGCACCACTTCCGCCGCGTGGAACGATCCGGCCAGGGGCGGCGAACTGGCCCGCGCGCAGTTTGAACGCGGCGTCGACGTGGTCTTCGGTGCCGCCGGCGGCACCGGCCTGGGCATACTGCAAACCGCGAAAGAAAAAGGCAAGCTCGCGATAGGCGTCAACTCCAACCAGAACTACCTCTACCCCGGCACCATGCTGACCTCAATGCTGAAGCGGGTGGACAATGCAGTGTACGACAGCTTCACCCAACTGAAGAACGGCCAGTTCCAGGCCGGCACCACCAGCGTCGGCCTGAAAGAAGGCGGCGTGGACTGGGCGCTGGATAAGGACAACCGCGCACTGATCTCAGACGCGGCCGAGAAGCGCATCAATGCGGCGAAGCAGGACATTATTTCAGGCAAGGTCAAGGTGGTGGATTATCGGGCGGGGAATAGTTGCTCGATTTGATGGACGTTGCAGTCGACTCGTAGCCTGGATGGAGCGCAGCGCAATCCGGGGGCCCCGCCTAGGGAAGTCAACATCAAACCTGTGGAACACCCCCGGGTTACGCTACGCTCCACCCAAGCTACTGCTACATTTTTTTGCTGAGAAATCTATGAGTAGTAATTTTTACCGTTCCATCCAGTAACCGATGTGGGCCGTATATCAAATTTTCAAAATGAGGCTTAAATTAAAATTAGCAGTATGAACTCCCTGACTCTCCGAACTTACAACCCTGCCGAAACTCATGCAGCAAAACTTGTAGCACTTGCCCTGTTTGGCGGAGGTCTGCGCCTATGGGTGCTTAAATTCGGGCATGTCAGCTTTCCGGCCGTCGCTATTGTTGGAGGCTGTATTCTCGCGTCGCTGCATGTGATCGGCAAAATCTCGAAGACAGTTTCCATCGATGCCGAACTACAAACCGCATCTGTCCGCATCTCTGTTGCAGGCTACTCCTTACAATCCAAGCGTCTCGATCTATCCAAGGGAGCGTGGGTTCGGGCGCGGCATGCCGGGTTGCACTTTACTGAAATCGTGGTGGAAGTAGGCACGCAAGGCTACGAAACCACCGAGCTGCTGAAGCTACCCTATAGCTTAGAAAAGGCATTCCGCTAGCGGAAGAGTGGTGCGATAAGATAGCCAACCATCTGCGTCTTCCCAACAAAGGCTATAAAAGCAAGGCATAGATCCTATGCCAGGCAAAGACCCGCTCTGGCGCTGTAAAT
>Ga0207076_1181_pt1 | contig 14477 bp, 8 predicted proteins | sample Alteio_BWMinHeat_62_FD_153568 | JGI IMG/M metagenome (GOLD analysis project Ga0207076, IMG submission 153568) | Enriched cells from forest soil in Barre Woods Harvard Forest LTER site, Petersham, Massachusetts, United States -... | ecosystem: Environmental > Terrestrial > Soil > Temperate forest >... | reverse complement strand
TCCATGTATGAACTGGCGAACCTGAAAAAGTTAAAAAGTGATTACAGCGGCGCCCAGGACCTGCTTGAAAAGGCGGTGGCTATTAACCAGGACAATACATGGTATTGGTCGGCCCTTGCTGATTGTTATGAAAAAAACAACAATATTGATAAGCTTGAAAATGTTTTTAATCAGCTGATCAGGCTAAATCCTGATAAACCCGATAATTATTTCGACAAAGCCAATGTATATTATCATCAGCAAAAATATGATGAAGCGCTGCAGGTATATGACCAGATTGAGCAGTTAAGCGGTCCAACCGATGATCTGCTGGCCGACAGGCAAAAAGTTTACTTAAAGCAAGGCAAAGTTGACCTCGCTGCCAGGCAGCTTGACAAAATGATCAGTGCAAATCCATCTGAAATAAAATACTATTTATTTCTTTCGGAATTGTACAGCGCCAATAATATGGGTGATAAGGCACTTAAAGTTTTACAAACTGCCGAAAAGATAAACGCCAATAGCGGCCTTGTACACCTTGCGCTGGCGGATATTTACAGGGATAAAAAAGATTACGAAGCCAGTTATAACCAGCTGACTTTAGCTTTTGCCATCCCGGATGTTGACATTGATCAGAAGATTAAAATAGTGATGGGCTATTTGCCAAAATTTCCTGACCCGGATGCCAAAGCCAGCGCGCTTGAATTAAGCAGGATACTAACGGTAGCACACCCGGATGATTCAAGGGCCTTCGCGCTGTATGGCGATATCTTACTGCAAAACGGTAAAGGAAAAGAAGCCCGGGAGCAATACCAAAAATCCATTGCACTTAACAGCCAGGTATACGAGGTGCAGGAGCAACTGGTAAGGATAGAGCTTGCCGATAACGATCTGGATGGCGCCATTAAGGATGGAGAAAATTCTTTGTCATTTTTTCCAAACCAGGCATGGATGAATTACCTGGTGGGCTTGGCCTGGCTGCAAAAAAAGGATTTTAACAAGGCCATCTCCTATATTAAAAATGCAACCTCGCTTGAAATGCAGGACAAAGAACTGCTTTCGCAATGTTATTCTTCGCTCGGGGATTGTTACCATGGGGTGAAGGATTTTAAAAATTCAGACGACGCCTACGACAAAGCGCTGGGATATAACGCTGATAATGTGTTTACTTTAAACAATTATGCGTATTATTTATCGTTAAGAGGAGAGCAACTGGATAAGGCGGCAGCGATGTCAAAACATTCAAATGACCTGCAGCCAAATAACCCCTCATTTGAGGATACTTATGCATGGATTTTGTTTAAACAAAAGGATTACAGTGGCGCAAAACTTTGGATGGAAAAGGCCCTTGCCGATGACAAAACTAATAGCGCGGTAAAATCCGAGCATTATGGTGATATAATGTTTTACCTTGGCAATGTTGACGCCGCAGTAGAGAACTGGAAAAAAGCTAAAGCAAACGGCGATAATTCGCCGGTTTTAGATCAGAAAATAAATGAAAGAAAATACATCGAATAAAAAGCCCCGTTATCATCGCTTAAATGCGGGAACGCATATCATATTATTTTCAATTTGTTGCCTGCTGCTCCTGTTTGGGTGTAAAGCAAAAAAGCAACTGGTAGTTAAAAAAGTCACAATAGATACCGTCGCAAAAACGGTTGACATAAAAGCATTGAAACTGAATGCTATCAAAGCTGCTCAAACTACTTTCAACACATTTTCGGGCAAAGCGCGCGCCAAACTGGACATTAACGGCGATAGCAATGATGTTACATTAAACATCCGCATAAAAAGCGATCAAAAAATCTGGATCTCTATTACCGCCATCGCGGGTATTGAGGTTGCGCGGGCGTTAATTACCCCTGATAGCATACTCCTGATCAATCGTCTTGAAAGTAGCTATATAAAACAGCCTTTCAGCTATGTTAATAAATTTGCAGGGAGCCAGGCCAATTATAAAACACTGGAATCATTAATGATAGGCAACGCCATACCCGAGCTGGTAAGTGAAAATTCCGACCTTCAGACAGAAAACGGCGCGACAGTTTTATCGGGTACTTTTTCGGATTTTGTTTTTAAAATGATGTTGGGCGCTGATTTGAAGGCAAATCAAATCAATCTGAATAATCAGGGTGCTGCTCAGATGCTGCAGGTGATGAACAGTGCATTTATCCAGGCCGGTAATAAGGTGATACCATCAGAAATAGATCTGTCTTCTATAGTGAAAGATAAAAAAATACTGGTTAATTTGCACTACGTTAAGGATGAGTTTGACCAGCCGCTTGATTTCCCGTTTAGCATTCCTCCACGGTACAAGCCGGCAAAGTAAATTCAAGCGAGATCGAAATAAAAATAAAGCGGGCAATTTTAGCCGGTTAACGCAAGCAAAATAAAAGAATGAAATTTTTAAAAGCAGTATTATTTATAGTTTTTGTTTTTGCAGCCCTTGCCGTACATGCCCAAAGCAGCGCCGACCTTAAACGTCAGCGGGATGAATTGACCCGCCAATTAGATCAGCTTAACCACGAATACGACGAAACTGTAAACAATAAAAAAACCACGCTGAAACAATTGAACTTGCTGAAAGAGAAGATCAATCTGCGGGAGGAGGAAATAAGTAATATCAATTCGGCGATCCGGAACCTTGATAACCAGATCGCAGAAAGCAATAATTCAGTTCATAATTTACAAAACCAGTTAGGGCAGTTAAAAAAAGAGTATTCGGCTATGGTACTTTTTACCTACTATAACCAAAGCTCATACAATAAACTGATGTTTATTTTTGCTGCAAAAGACTTTAACCAGGCATATAAACGTTTAAAGTATTTACAGCAAATAGGAAATTACCGTGAACGCCAGGCAGGCTATATCCAGGAAACACAGGTAGAGTTGCATGTTAAAATAAATGAGCTGGATAAAAACAAAAAGGAGAAAAGCAATTTACTGTCAGATCAGCTGAAGGAAAAAGAAACGCTTGGCAAGGAAAAAGAAACCCAGGTGGCAGTAGTCGCCGATCTGTCGAAACACGAAGGCCTTTTAAAGCAGCAGCAGCAGGATATTCAGCGGAAGATCGCCAAAACAAATAAAGAAATTAATTCGGCTATCCGCCGCGAAATAGAAGAAGCCAAGCGCAAGGCAGAAGAAGAGGAAAGAGCCAGGGAAAGGGAAGCCGCAGCAAGAGCAAAAGCTGAAAATAAAGAAGCTCCTGCCGTGGTAAAACCGCGCACAGCAGTGAAAAATCTGTCAAACAGCGAGGTGTTAAATGCAACCCCCGAGGCAGCAAGGCTTTCCAACGACTTTTTACAGAACAGGGGCTCCCTGCCATGGCCGGTAAGCAATGGAAGTTTAAAACAGGGTTTTGGAATTTATTATGATAATGAAGGTATTAAAAACGAAAGTTACGGCTGGGATATAAAAACAAATGCCGGCGCCTCGGTAAGGGCTGTTTTCAATGGTGAAGTAACCCATATATCCGATGTAAGTGGCACTTATCTTGTAATAGTTAAACACGGTGAATACTTTACTGCTTACTCCAACCTGCGTTCATACAATGTAAAGCAGGGACAGAAAGTAACTACAAAGCAGGTCATCGGAGTTGTCTCCACAGATTCGGCAACAGGCGAAGCAATTGTGAATTTTGCTATTTATAAAGGTCTCGATCCTGTTAACCCTAAAATTTGGCTTGTCCCAAATTAAGTTTGGACTTTTTAATATTTTAATTGCCTATATTTGTAACCTCAATTCGTAAATTGTGATGTATAGTTCAGGCCTTTTATTTATAAGCAATCTTTTTTCTTCAGACATGATCATCATCATGGTTGTTGCTTTATTCCTTTTTGGAGGAGAAAAGCTGCCTGAAATAGCAAGAGGATTGGGAAAAGGAATCCGCGATTTTAAAGATGCTTCGGATGGTATAAAACGGGAGATCAATAACCAGATCTACAATTACGAAGAGAAGGCAGAACAAAAAAAGATTGAAGAAACAAGTGTTGTTAATCAGTCCGAAACTCAAAACCAACCTGCAGAAAACAGTGCCGCATCTTTAATCCGGCCTGTCGAAAATACGATACCTGCAGGCGAAGGTTATATCTATACAGGTGAAAGCACAGGAATTGACCACCCCGCCGATGACCATAATAATGTGCTTAACGGAAATCATTCTGCAACGCATGAGGATGCTGCTCCGGCACATAACGAAACAACTAAGAATTCATAAAAATAATATTCATCATAACATAAAAAATATAAATCATGGGACTTTTGGAACCAATGCACGTTATCTTAATTGTCTTTGCATTATTGCTCCTTTTTGGAGGCAGAAAAATTCCTGAACTAATGAAAGGTTTAGGCAAAGGCATGAAAGAATTTAAAGATGCACAAAACGGCGAAAGCAGCAGTACTCCATCTAATACCAATACAAATCCAACAAACAATTCTGACGACAAACCGAGGGTTTAGAGGTTAGTTGATTAGAGATTGGAGGGTAGAGATTAGTTAGGAATAAAGCTTAGAGATTAGTCTTGTACTATAATTTTTCTAATCTCCAATCTCCTACCTCTAATCTTAAATCTCTGAATATTTTTATACTTTCGGCCCATGACTAAATCATATACCTCTTTAAGTGAAATAAAGAGTGAGATAGCCAGTGGGGAAATTACAGTTGAAAAGCTTGTAAAGGGTTATCTTAATAAAATTTCGGTTAACGCCCGTTTAAATGCTTTTAATGAAGTTTTTGAGCAAGAGGCGTTAATTCGCGCTCAGGAAGTCGATTCGCGTATTGCTAAGGGCACCGCCGGCAAGCTTGCCGGTATGGTTATCGCCATAAAAGATAATATTTGCTATAAAGGACATAAGGTTAGCGCCTCATCCAGGATCCTTGATAATTTCACCTCTGTTTATTCATCCACTATTGTTGAGCGTCTTCTTGCTGAAGATGCAATAATAATAGGCCGCTGTAATTGCGATGAGTTTGCTATGGGTGCTTCAAATGAAAACTCATTTTTCGGTCCGGTAAAAAACTTTGCCGACGAAAGCCGTGTGCCCGGGGGGTCTTCGGGTGGTTCGGCAGTAGCGGTACAGGCAGGTATGTGTCATGCAGCAATTGGTACCGATACGGGCGGTTCGGTAAGGCAGCCGGCCTCGTTCTGCGGGCTGGTGGGATTAAAACCAACCTATGGCCGTATTTCAAGGCATGGTATTATTGCTTATGCGTCGTCATTCGATCAGGTGGGCCCGGTTACCCGTTCAATTGAAGACGCGGCGCTATTGCTGGAGGTAATGGCCGGGCCGGATGAATATGACAGCACCCTGGCTGATAAGGCCGTTCCTTCGTACACGCCCGATAGTCAGCCTGCTTCCCCTAAAAAAATAGCCTATTTACAGGAGGCCATATCAAGCCCGGGCGTTGACAGCGAAGTAAAAAGCAACCTGGTACAATACATTGATAAATTACGCAACGCAGGGCACATAGTCAAACCGATTGCCTTTGAATTGCTTGACTATTTGGTTCCAACCTATTATATTTTAGCAATGGCAGAAGCTTCATCAAATCTTTCCAGGTATGATGGTGTTCACATGGGTTACCGCAGCCCGGCAGCCGTTGACCTGCTTTCTACCTATAAAAACTCCCGGTCGGAAGGTTTTGGCAAAGAAGTAAAACGGCGCATTATGCTCGGTACCTTTGTGCTGAGTGCCGGATACTATGATGCCTATTTTGCGAAAGCCCAAAAGGTACGGCGCATGATAAGGGAAAAAACTGATGCTATTTTAAAGGAATACGATTTTATCCTGATCCCTACCGCTCCCGAGCCGGCCTTTCCTATCGGCAGAAAAGAAAAAGATCCTGTTGTAACTTACCTTGCAGATATTTTTACCGTACAAGCGTCATTAACGGGCGTACCGGCAATTTCTTTACCAACGGGCAATAATAGTAAAGGATTGCCGTTAGGTTTACAATTACTTACGAGGCATTTTGAAGAAAAGGAATTGTTAAATTTTTCGAAATATTTCCTCGAACTTTAAAAAAATTAATAAATTAGTAAAATATTGATCTAAATAAGTATCTCCCCTGGTTAAAATTTTAAAGGATGAAGAGAATATCTACTTTAATTTTCTGCTTATTATTGCTGCAAATTGTTAAAGCCGCCTCTTATTCAGAATCGCCTTCAACTGATTTATCACTCAAAACAACTTCCCCGGTTACAAATCATTACGATTTTAACCCCGCCGACCAGCAGGATACCGTTATTCTTCCGATTGTAAATCAACCCGCCCCCTTAAACGGAGAATATAACATATTTAAAAAGCGCCTTGATTCCATCAAAAAAGACGTCCCACTGGATTATAACGAATATGTGCAAAGTTATATAGAGATCTATGCGCATAACCGCGAGGAAATGGGCCGTGTGCTTGGTTTAACCAAATATTACTTCCCCATTTACGAAAAAGCATTTAAAGACGCCGGGATTCCTGATGAATTAAAATACTTATCAATCGTTGAATCAAAACTCGATCCTTATGCGGTTTCGAGGGTAGGCGCCACCGGCCTCTGGCAGTTTATGTTTACTACGGCCAGGCTTTATGGCCTTAATATGGACGATTATGTAGATGACAGACGCGACCCGATACAGGCCACCTATGCCGCCGCCGCTTATTTAAAAGATGCTTATGAAGAGTTTGGCGATTGGTTATTGGCCATTGCCTCATACAATTGCGGGAAAAGTAATGTTGAGCATGCAATAGATAAGGCCGGCGCCAGCGATTTTTGGTCGATCCGCCCTTACCTGCCTGTCGAAACACGGGGATATGTTCCTGCCTTTATCGCAGTTACCTATTTAATGAATTATTATTCTCAGCACAACATAGTACCCCAGGCCTGCAATTTTGCTTTAAAAACCGATACTGTTTTAGTAAATAAATACGTTTCCCTGGGTTCAGTGGCCCAGGTATTGAATGTTGATATCAGCGTGCTTACAATGCTTAACCCTGCCTATAAAAGGCAAATTATTAATGGCACTGCGGCTTTACCCCGCAGGCTGATCATCCCGCAGGTAGATAAAAGTAAGTTTGGCGCATTGTATGATGCATTAAACAATTCCAGTATAAACGCAACTGCCCCGGTTGCAATGCATGTTGCGTATGTTGAACACAAGACAGAAAATCGCCCGCTTTACCATAAAGTAAGGAGGGGGGAAACACTGACCGATATAGCCGATAACTACGGCATTGAAGTACAGGACCTGAAAGCCTGGAACCATTTGCATGGCAACAAAGCTGTTGTGGGTCAGAAGCTAAAGCTTAAGGAGACGGGGGATGAGTCTGATAATGAAGCAACACCAAAACACAGCCATAATTATATTACCTATAAAGTTAAAAGAGGAGATACACTTAGCGGGATAGCTTCCAAATTTGACGGGGCTTCTGTTGAAAAGATAAGGGCATTAAATGGTTTGAAAAAGGGACAGCTTCAACCAGGGATGACTATAAAGATCAGCAAAGGATAATTAAATTCGGATTTCGGATTTTTGATTTCGGATTTGAATTTCAGTTTCTCCAGTCAGTGACTTTAACTGAGTTGGACATTTAATGTAGTATTTACCTTTCCCCTTTTTGCTTTCTCCTTTCACCTTTTTTCTCTTTCGGAAAAAAAGAATCGTAATTTTGCCACTTGAAACTGAGAAGATGAATAAACCTACCCGGAACCAGGACGCTTTAAATTACCATTCAAAAGGCCGCCCCGGAAAGATACAGGTTGTACCAACCAAGCCTACCAACTCGCAGCGGGACCTTAGCATGGCTTATTCGCCAGGAGTTGCCGAACCATGCCTCCGCATCGCTGATAATATTGATGACGTTTATAAATATACCGCCAAGGGTAACCTTGTTGGGGTAATCACTAACGGCACGGCAGTGCTCGGCCTTGGCAATATAGGCCCCGAAGCCAGTAAACCCGTAATGGAGGGGAAAGGGCTGTTATTTAAAATTTACGCTGATATTGACGTTTTTGACCTTGAGGTTAACGCGAAAACCGTTGATGAATTTGTAAACATTGTTAAATCCCTGGAGCCTACATTTGGCGGCATCAACCTTGAGGATATTTCGGCCCCAACCTGTTTTGAAATTGAACGGCGGTTAAAAGCCGAAATGAAAATTCCGGTAATGCACGATGACCAGCACGGAACGGCCATCATATCCGGTGCAGCATTGCTCAATGCCTGCGAAATACAAGGAAAAAAACTCGATAAAATAAAAATGGTGGTGAACGGCGCAGGCGCTGCGGCTGTTTCCTGCTCAAAAATGTACCTGGCGCTGGGCGTTAAAAAGGAAAACCTGGTAATGTTTGACATTAATGGTTTAATAACGCCCGACCGGACGGATCTGGATGAGATAAGGCTGGCATTTGCCACTACCCGGACGGATGCGAAAACATTAACAGAAGCAATGAAAAATGCTGACGTCTTTATTGGCTTGTCGGCAGGAAATGTTGTTACCGCCGACATGTTGAAGGTGATGGCAAAAAACCCGGTTGTTTTTGCAATGGCCAATCCCGATCCCGAAATAAGCTATGAATTGGCTACCGCTACCAGTAAGGATATCATTATGGCTACCGGGCGGTCTGATTTTCCAAACCAGGTAAATAATGTTTTGGGCTTCCCGTATATTTTCAGGGGCGCGCTTGATGTGCGTGCAACGGCGATTAACGAGGCAATGAAGATAGCCGCAGTTAAAGCGATTGCCGAAATGGCAAAAAAACCTATCCCGGAGGCGGTTAACCTTGCTTATAATACCACTAACCTTAAGTTTGGCCGCGATTATATTATCCCCAAGCCAATGGATCCCCGGTTAATTACCGAAGTTTCATCGGCAGTGGCACATGCGGCAATTGAATCGGGCGTGGCGCGCAAAGTTATTACTGATTGGGATGCCTATACCGAAGAACTGAGGTTGAGAATTGGTATTGATGATAAATTATTACGCAATTTAACTTATAAAGCACGCCAGAACCCAAAACGAATCGTTTTTGCAGAAGCCGATACCTACAAAATTTTAAGGGCCGCCCAGATTGTAAAGGAAGAGGGTATTGCTACGCCCATTTTGCTTGGAAACGTGAAAAGAATAAAGCAAATAATGCGGGACTACGAAATAGACCTGGGCGACGTTAAAATTATAGATAGTAAAGAGCATTGTGACCATATCGACGAATATTCCGATTATTTATACCGCAACCGCCAGAGAAGAGGCATAACCTTATCAGAGTCGAGAAAATTGCTGAGCGATCGTAATTATTACGGAGCCTGTATGGTGCAGTTTGGTGAGGCTGATGCGCTTATTTCAGGTTTAACAAAAGATTATGCTACTACCATAAGGCCCGCCTTGCAAATTATAGGCACCATACCGGGTGTCCGGCGTGTTGCAGGGATGTATATGATGATCACCAAAAAAGGGCCGGTGTTTTTTGGCGATACTACCGTGAATGTAAATCCTTCTACGCAGGACCTTGTAGATATTACCGTTCTGATTGAGCATTCGGTAAGGCAGTTTAATGTAAACCCAAGGGTGGCTATATTATCATATTCAAATTTTGGATCGAATGATGGCCCTATACCCGAAAAAACGAGGGAAGCGGTAAGCATTCTGCACGAGAGATACCCCGATATGGTAGTTGACGGCGACATGCAGGCCAACTTCGCCTTAAATGCCGATCTGCTTGCTGATAATTTTCCGTTCAGCACGCTAAAAGGCAAGCCGGCAAATACGCTTATATTTCCGAATCTTGAGTCGGGCAATATTGCCTACAAGTTATTGCAGGAAATGGGAGGCGCCGAAGCCGTTGGGCCTATATTGCTTGGGTTAAAAAAACCGGTCCATGTATTGCAGTTGGGCAGCTCGGTGAGGGAAATTGTAAATATGATAACCATAGCCGTTGTTGATGCTCAGGAAAAAGAGAAGGAAAATGTTTAAAAATAAGCAAAATGCGAAGGGTAAAATATTAATTTAGCACTTTGATAAATTGAAATTTTAACGTTTTTGCCGGCATAAGACAGTTGTTGCCGATATAGTTTGATCAAAAAAGAGATGGTTGTTAAAAACCTATAACCTTTTACTTTTCGCCTTTTACCTGAATTAACGAAAAACAAAATATGTACGCCTATATTGATGGAAAATTAGTTTTTAAAAGCCCTGCTTTTGTGGTGATTGATGCCGGAGGTGTTGGTTATCATATTAATATTTCATTAAATACCTTTTCGCGGCTTGGCACTGCCGAGCGTTGTAAACTTTTTACCTGGCTTCATGTAAAAGAGGATGCGCATACCCTATATGGTTTTGCTGACGAGGGTGAGCGCCGCCTTTTTTTGCACCTTATTTCAATTTCAGGCATCGGGCCTAATACAGGCCGGATGATGCTATCATCAATAACCCCCGAAGAAATACAAAACGCGATCATTTCAGGTAATGTTTCATTGATACAGCGGATCAAAGGCATAGGGCCTAAGTCGGCGCAGCGTATCATACTTGAACTTCAGGATAAGCTGCGTAAAGAAGGCCCGGATACTTTAAGCACTTTGCCGCTTAATAAAACGGTGAGAGAAGAGGCTTTATCAGCATTGGTAATGCTTGGTTTTGCGCGGCAGGCTGCCGAAAAGGTACTTGATCAGGAAATAAATAAAAATAATGCCGACATAACAGTCGAACAATTAATAAAGTTTGCTTTAAAAAGTTTATAATTACGTACTATTTTCACTAAAACTTGATAAGAATTTTTACCCCAAAATTTTTAGCCCTTATATTAATTTCTGCGCTATGCGGGGCAGGGCAGGCGTTTGCCCAACAGGCAGGTACGGGTAAAAAAAAAGATTCTGTAATTGTTACTGTGCCTGTAACCCTTCCTCAATCAAATAACCAGCGCTTACTAAAAGGAAATTTTGATGTCGATCCGCCCAACCTGGTACGCACCATTGAATATGATGCGGTTACCAATCGTTATATTTTGTATGAGCGTGTTGGAAACCTTTTGTACAGGCCCCCGCAATACCTAACCTTTGCCGAATACCTATCCTTACTGGAGCGTGAAAATGAACGTAAATATTTCAAACAACTCTCTGATACTTATACCTATCAATCGCAGCAGCCAGGTTTTATTCCAACTATAAAGATCCACAGTCAGGCTTTTGAACAAATTTTTGGCGGCTCAAATATCAATTTCAGGCCGCAGGGTTCTGCTGAAGCTATATTGGCGGGCCAGATCAATAAAAATGATAACCCGCTGTTCAATACCATTCAGCGGAACCAGTTTAATTTTAATATGGACCAAAAGATCCAGTTGAATGTAACCGGTACCGTAGGCGACAAACTGAAAATTATAACTAACTATAACACAGATGCCCAGTTTCAGTTTGAGAACCAGATAAAGCTGGAATATACCGGTCATCCGGATGAGATTATCCAGAAAATTGAAATGGGTACAGTTAGCATGCCCCTTCCAACTACGCTGATAACCGGCAGCCAGGCCTTATTCGGTATAAAAACAAAATTAAAATTCGGCAAGCTCCAGGTAACCAGTATTTTTTCGCAACAACGGTCGCAGGCGCAAACCATCACCATTACAAATGGTTCGCAGCAGGGATCATTTAAACTTACCTCTGCTGATTATGATGCCAACAGGCACTTCTTTTTATCTCAATTTTTCAGAAATAATTATAACGCCGCCCTTGCTAATATTCCCATTATCAGTTCAAATGTCAATATTACAAAAATTGAGGTTTGGATAACCAACCGGGTAAACAGTACCACAAATTCGCGCGATGTACTGGCGTTTTTAGATTTGGGTGAAAATAAGCCCTATAATACCACACTGGTACGTGGCGGCGCCGGTTTTTCGGGTCTGCCCGCCGGTACTACGTCACCCGGTTTTCCGCAGCAATCAAACTCATTGCTCCGCAATTTGCCGGCCAGTGCCCGTTTAACCTACGACCCTCAAAATAGCATAGCATCTTATTTTGCTACTTCGGGGTCCTCAGACAATTATGCCAAATTAACTTATGCCAGGCAGCTGACATCAAAGGAATTTACGCTGCACCCGCAACTGGGTTATATTACCTTAACCGCCCCGTTAAATAACGACGAAGTGCTGGGCGTAGCCTATCAATATACCTACAACGGTGTACAATACCAGGTGGGCGAATTCTCAAGCGATCAGCCCGTAAATCCAACTACGCGTAAAGTGCTGTATGTAAAATTGCTGAAGAACCAATTGTTAAAAACTGCGCTGCCGACCTGGAATTTAATGATGAAAAATATTTATTCATTAAATGCACTCCAGATAAGCCCCCAGAATTTTAAAATGACCGTCTCGAGGCTTGATGATAAATCGGGCATCCAAAAGGAGGTAATGGAAGAAGGCCAGAACCTGAAAAGTAAGCTCTGGATCCAAAACCTGGGCCTGGATAACCTCGATGCGCAGCAGAATAAGCAGCCCGATGGCTATTTTGATTACCTGGAAGGAGTGACTATTGATTCAAATAACGGCATACTTATCTTTCCAACCCTCGAGCCTTTCGGGGCCGACCTTACCAAACAGTTTTTACCGGGAGAACAAAACCTGGTGAGCCGTTACGTATATCAGCCCCTTTATGATTCAACGCAGACGACGGCGAAGCAGCTGTTTCCTAATTTAAACAGGTACACTATTTCGGGCACGTACTCGGCAACAAGCGGGTCGTCATACCAGCTAAATGCGGTTAATATACCGCAGGGCTCGGTAATTGTAAATGCCGGCGCCACCACAATGGTTGAAGGGACCGACTATACAATTGATTACAATGCAGGCCGCATCACCATATTAAACCAGTCGTTACTGGCGTCGGGGCAGCCTATAACGGTTAAAGTTGAAAACAATGAGCTTTTTGGTGTTCAGCAAAAATCACTTTTTGGCACCCGGTTAGATTATAAGGTTGATGATAAATTAAGCCTTGGCGCAACCTTAATGCACTTAACCGAACAACCCATAACCCAAAATGAGGTAATAGGGCAGGAGTCTATCTCTAATACGATGGTAGGTTTTGATGCTAACTATAATTCACCTTCAAGGTTTTTAACCAGGCTGGTTGATAAAATACCATTTATTCATACAAAAGTCCCTTCTTCATTTAGTTTTAACGGCGAGTTTGCACAACTGATACCGGGCAGCCCTTCGGCACTTAATTTTGCAGGGTCAAAAAACGGAACGGCATACCTGGACGATTTTGAGAACAGCCAGTCGGTGATTGATGTAAGCGCAGCCAATACCTGGCAAATTTCCGGGGTTCCGGAGAATCTGAAAAAATTTCCGGAATACAGCCATTTTAACGACCTGAGTTATGGCTATAACCGGGCACGCCTGGCATTTTATAATATCGACCCGATATTTTATACCAGCACCACCATCCCGGTCAGCAGGAACGAGTTGTCGAACAATTATGTAAGACAGGTATTGCAAACGGAAGTTTTTCCGTTTAAGCAATCGCCTACCGGCCAGCCATTGCCGCTGGCCACCCTCGACCTTGCCTTTTATCCTATGGTTCGCGGGCCATACAATTTTACAACTACAGGTTTAAATAACGATGGTACGCTGCAAAATCCTACTTCCCGCTGGGGCGGTATATTCAGGGGGATAAATTCCAGCGATTTCCAGGACCTGAATGTTCAGTATATCGAATTCTGGCTGCTTGACCCTTTTATAAACAAACCAAATTCAACAGGCGGCGACCTGTATTTTAACCTCGGTAATATATCCGAAGATATATTGAAAGATGGGCAAAAAGGCCAGGAAAATGGTTTGCCAGCCGATGGAAGCACAACCAACACAACCGAAACAGTTTGGGGCAGGGTGCCAACTATTCAACCAGTGGTGAATACATTTGACAGTGACCCCAATGCCCGTGCATTGCAGGATGTTGGTTTAGACGGGATCGGTGATGCCGCTGAAAGGGTGAAATTTGCTAATGTTGTACAACAGGTAAAAGGGCAGTTATCAGCACAGGCCGGGAACGATTTTGCCAACGACCCGGCCTCGGATGATTATCAGTATTACCAGGGCCCGCAGCTCGACAGGGCTGGCGCCGGCATCCTGGCTCGTTACAGTAAATATAACGGAACCGAAGGGAACTCGCCAACGGCGCAGCAATCGCAGGCACTGCTTGGACTGCAAACATCTGCAGCAACTGCCATACCTGATGGCGAGGATGTTAACCACGATAATAATATGTACCAGGATGACGAGTATTTTGAATACCAGGTACACCTTAGTCCGCAAGCGCTGGTTGTGGGCCAGGGCTTTGTAACCGATAAAGTTACTTCGCAGGTTAAATTGCCTAACGGAACAACCACTACTGTTAATTGGTACCAGTTCAGGGTGCCTATCAATTCGTACCAGACAGCCATAGGAGGGATCCAGGATTTTAAATCTATCAGGTACATGCGTACCTATCTTACCAATTTCGCCGATACAGCTATACTAAGGT
>Ga0207076_1180_pt1 | contig 14491 bp, 15 predicted proteins | sample Alteio_BWMinHeat_62_FD_153568 | JGI IMG/M metagenome (GOLD analysis project Ga0207076, IMG submission 153568) | Enriched cells from forest soil in Barre Woods Harvard Forest LTER site, Petersham, Massachusetts, United States -... | ecosystem: Environmental > Terrestrial > Soil > Temperate forest >... | reverse complement strand
GCATCATCCCTGCGCTATTGGGGTGGAACGATCCCGGTTCGGCGTTTTCGGCAGCGATGCAGTTGGCGGCGCTGGCTGCCGTGGTCAGCTATTTCTGGCGCGATGTGCGTGAAGTCGCGGTCGGCAGCAGCATCGCCATCCGCACCCGTGATTTTAATAGCCAGCCGTTTCGCCTGGCGGTCGCCATCGTGCTGGCAACCATCCCTATCGGTATCGCCGGCCTGGCATTGTCGTCCGTGCTGAACGCCTGCAACTCTCCGCTGCGCAGCCTGACCGTGATCGGCGTATCGTCGCTGGCAATGGCAGCCTTGCTCGCCGCGGCAGAATTCAGTTGCCGCCATTCGCGCAGCATGCAGGAAATGCGCTTGCGCGATGCGCTGATCGTCGGCATTGCGCAAGTCGGCGCCTTGATACCCGGGGTTTCCCGTTCAGGCTCCACGCTGACGGCCGCCTTGTTCCTGAACCTCAAGCGCGATGAAGCGGCCCGTTTCTCTTTCCTGCTGGGCTTGCCGGCGATTGCGCTGGCGGGCCTGAAGGAGCTGTGGGTCCTGTATCACGCGCACATGCCGCTGGAAGCCTGGAAATTGCTGGGGTTTGGCCTGGTGATTGCCAGCATCTCGGCATTTTGCGCCATCTGGGGCCTGATGCGCTTCCTGGAAAAATTCTCGACCTGGCCGTTTGTGGCCTACCGCGCTGCGATGGGTATTTTCTTGATCGCTGCGGTGCAGGCAGGATTCCTGCACTAGCGCAAATTAAGCCAAGCTAATTGGCAATCAGCCTGAGCACCCTCAATTGCCGGCGCAGGGCTTCGCTGGGCGTCTTCAGGCTGGATGCGCAACGATCCAGGTCGCCGGCGTGGTCCTGCAAGGCTTGCCGGATTTCTTCCTGCGGGATAGCCTCGGCCCAGCGTATCTGCGGATGGTTTTCCAGCAGCTTGTACATGGTGGGGCGGGAAATGCCCAGTTGCTGCGCGGCGCTGCTGATGCGCCAAGCATTATTCTCCATCGCCAGCACAATATCGTCATGCGTCAGTTCGGATAGCCTGGGTTTGCGCACGGCCTCTTCAGCAGGAATCAGGGACGCAACGTCTACGACGGCCGCCGCAGCTGCAACGGCCGGGATGGAAACCGGGACAGGTTCCGTGTTTGCCGCCCGCTGCGCGCTGCTGGCAGCACGATGCACAGTACCGGCTTTCAGGTTGCGCACAAAATCCGCCAGCACCGGCACGTCACCGGCACTCACGGCCATCACGGCCCGGCGCAGTACCTGCGCCAGCTGGCGCACATTGCCCGGCCAGTCGTCATTGCACATCTCGCTGATAAAAGGCATAGGCAGCTCAACACTGATGCCAGTCTGGGCTGTCCACTGCTGCAGGAAATGTGCGATCAGCAGGCCTATGTCTTCGCGTCTTTCGCGCAAGGCAGGCACATGGATGACAAAAGCCTCCAGCCTGCGCAGCAAAGCCTGGTTGAAGGCCCGCGCATCCAGGTCCTGGTCGGTGGCCGCGATCAGCCTGGCACTGGACTTCTGGTCGGCGCGCGCACCCAGCGGCCGGTAATCGCCGGTTTCCAACACCCGCAGCAGCATAGGCTGCACGGTGACCGGCGTATCGCCTATCTCATCCAGGAACAGGGTGCCGCCATCCGCTTCGGCAAACAAACCCGCACGCGAGTTTTGCGCGCCGGTATAGGCGCCCTTCACGGCGCCAAATAAATCCGCGGCGGCCAGCGACTCATTCAGCGCGGCCATATTCACCGCAACCATGGGGCCATCCTTGCATTTGCTGACAGCATGGACGGCGCGCGCGGCCACCTCCTTGCCGGTACCGGTTTCCCCTAGCAACAGCACGGTCAAATCGGTTTGCGCCACTTGCCGGATCTGGTCGCGCATCGTGATCGCCGCGCTGCTGACGCCCAGCAATCCATCTATTGCGTTGGCCTTCGGTGCATTACGCATCCAGTGTATGCACAGCAGCACCACGCCGCCGAGGGCCAGCACCACGCCCCTGCCCACCTCTTCGCTCGACAGGCTTACTGAAGACTCCAGCGGAGCGCCATTGACCTCCACCTCCATCAGGCTGTCGGCGGCAATGATTTCCAGCGTATCCAGCACGTTGCGCCGTATCGTCAGCGGCGCCCGCGCGATGCAGCGGTGCTCCAGGGCGAAACCACCCTTGCCCGGCTGGTGAAAAAAGGGAAAAGAACGGCTCAATTCCACCACGCCTTCGCCCGCCGGCCCCATGAATTGCTCGCCTATCCTGTGCATCTCCGGATGCCACAGGATAGTCAGGCCGAGCAAGGGGCCGCTATTGCGCTGCAATGCAGGCAAGCGCGAGGTCAAGGTGTATTCAGTATTGTCGCTCACTAGCAGGTCGCTCCTGTGGAATCTATGGCATGCCAGCTTCAGATTATCGTCTACTGGTGCTTGCACTTCAAGCAATGCCGCCTTTTTACACGCAAAACAGCCGGTGTTGACATGTAAAAGCGCCGCTTTTTACACATAGTCGACTGTCGTTTGCGTTGTCCGGGCCGATTTTTACAGCAATCCGCGCTTTTTCCGCTGGCATGGAATTTGACTGGATAAGCCTGAAAACCGGCTTCTTCGAGGCAGATCCTTTGCAAGACCCGGGCACTTTACATGTCGCAATCCACCGAGGACCATCCCATGACCGGCCTGTTTTTCGTTTCGTATGTGCTGGGCGATCCCGCCGCCAACGGCACCATGCTGCAACTGAACCTGGCCATAGACACAGTCAGCCACAGCTTGCGCGGCCACTACCAGGCCACGCGGCAAGGGAGCCGGGCCGGCGCGTCCGTCTCCGGTACCTATGAGACGCTCAGCCTGCCCACCGCCAAAGGCATGTTCATCGTCGCCAAGCTGGAATCCGAGCTGCCTGACCCCGTCACCCTGCAGCGCGACCTGAACCTGCACATGATGCTGTCCATGGACTGGAAAAACGGCAATGCCAGCTTCCGCTTCAGGAAAGAGCTGACGCAGGATGTGCCGGTAGCGCTGGAGCCTACCAGGCAATTCAGGCAAGCCGCGCAGAACCAGTTGGAAGAATACCTGCGTTGCACTTATGGCCGGGCGTTTGGCGCCTATCTGCCGGCGGCGTTTGAACTGAGTTTTGTGGATTGAGCACAGCCATGGCCCAGGCTAATTTCCACACCTCCTACCTGCTCGAAAGCCGCAGCGAATTTGGCTCCAGCCTGCAACTGGACCTATGCATAGACACTGCCCGTCAAAGCATCAGCGGCCAGTGCAGCGTCAGGCGGGGTTGCATCCATTTCGATTTAAGCCTGAACGGCGTCTATACCCAGCTTGCCGGCGAAGGGGCATCCGGCACGCCGCTGCAGGTGGAACTCACCGGCAATCCCAAACATATTCCGCTGCGCGACTCGGCGTTCATCCTCAGGATGACATTGAGCCCGGACTGGAAAGCGGGCAAGGCAGACTATGAATTATTTTCCAGCCAGATCGACAATGCGCTGGTGACGCAGGATACGGCACGGCTGTGGGTTGATTAATACATGGATAGCCTGCCGGCTTAGCGTTGCCTATAAATCAGGCGATGATATTCAGGCTTTCTATGATCCCCTGATTATAGGAATTCCCCACCAGGATAGAAGACAGCTGAGGATTGTAGCGCAACAGGCTGCCTAGGTCGGTCACCCGTGAAAACGGCAGGCTCTCGAGGATGCCCATACCGTTATACACCCCCGCCACCACCGCCTTGGCAGACAAGGTCGCGACAATTTCCTTGTCAACCGCCTGTTGCAATACCGATTCAGCATTACTGCCGTCCGCGTTCACGGATGCCGGCGGATTGGAGGATGTACCGGTGCTCACAGGATTATTGCCATCAAGCAAGCCGGTTGCGGTATAAGTCGGTGCTGGCTGTACATTGCTGCTATTGCCGCTGTTGCCGGATGACAAGCTTGCGATCACACTGGCAACCTCCGTCAACATGACGTCGGCCTGCTTCGCGGTGGCCCCTGTCGCACCGACTGCATCAATGGCCGTGCCCGGGGAATACGAGGAAACCCCGCTCTTGTCAGCATAACCGGAACCGATAGTCGAAATAAGCATGACGCCCACGCACAGATGAAAGACCAGCCCAACGCTCCAGGAAAACTCGGGTGCATCCATTTACACCTGTTTCTACTATAGAAGGTGTTCAGGCAAATTTCCAGACATGCCATTTTCAATAAAGCGTAAGCAGGCTGAACTTTGCTTTATTTAGAACTATTTTTGTCCGCGCAGGGAATAAACCCAGACATCCCCCTGTTTACCCTGACGTACACCCCCTCAACCCGACCTCAATGGAGTTACCATGAAGAAATTTTCCCTACTTGGCGCCCTGCTCGCATCCTGCCTGGCCATCAGCGCCGCTTATGCACAAGAAGCACCGATCAAAAAAGACAATGGAGTACTGGTCAATGAAGCAGGCTTGACCCTGTACACCTTCGACAAGGACGCCATGGGTAGCGGCAAGAGTGCATGCAATGGTCCTTGCGCGGGCTTGTGGCCGCCGTTGATGGCAGCGCCGACGGCGAAAGACAGCGGCGACTACACCGTGATTACGCGCGACGACGGCAGCAAGCAGTGGGCATACAAAGGCAAACCCCTGTACACCTACTCGCCGGACAAAAAAGCCGGCGACCGCACTGGCGACAATTTCAAGGATATCTGGCACATTGTGAAGAATTAAATCAAAAACCGGATGGAATATATGCATGCGGAAAGCGATCAGCTGATAGACTGCATCCCGCGCCTGCGCCGTTATGCGCGGGCGCTGGTCAGCGATCAAGCGTTGGCGGATGACCTGGTGCAGGATACCCTGGAGCGCGCGTGGAACAAGCTGGCGCTGTGGCGGAGCGGCAGCGACATGCGCGCCTGGCTGTTCGGCATCATGCATAACCTGCACATCAACCAGGTACGCAGGCCGGCGCTGGCCACCGTCGCCATCGAGGATGACGCCTATGACCTGCCGGTGCGGGCCAGCCAGAGCGACCAGTTGGAAGTACAGGACCTGCACAGCGCCTTGCAACTGCTGTCCGGCGACCAGCGCGCAGTGCTGTTGCTGGTCGCGCTGGAACAGATGTCGTATGAAGAAATAGCAAACACCCTGGATATCCCCATGGGCACCGTGATGTCGCGCCTGGCACGAGGTAGGGAAAAATTGCGGACGCTGATGGAGGGCCGTGCTGTATATCCGCCTTCCACCGTGCCGCTGAAAGTCGTCAAATGAAACCAACTCCGATCTCAGAAGCCGACCTGCATGCCTATGCAGATGGCCTGCTGCCCGCATCGAAGCAGCAACAGGTGGAGGCATGGCTGCAGGCCACGCCGGCAGACGCCGAGCGGGTACGCATTTACCGCGAACAGAATGCAGGCTTGCGCGCGCTGTTTGATCCTGTGCTGGAAGAGCCGGTCCCGGCGATCCTGCAGGCTGCGGCAAAACCGGCCGACGCGCCGCCGCTCAACCCGCAAGCATCGTTGCTCTCGCGCTGGTCCTTGCAGCGCATCGCTGCCAGCGTGGTGCTGGCGCTCGCCAGCGGCGCGGCAGGATGGTCGCTGCATGATTGGCAAGCATTGCCGTCATCATCGCCCTATGCGCAAAACGACGGCGCGGCTGCGCTGCCGCAACAAGCTGCAATCGCCCACGTGGTATTCAGTCCCGAAGTCAAACATCCGGTGGAGGTAGGCGCGGACCAGGAGCCGCACCTGGTTGCCTGGCTGTCCAAACGCCTCGGGACCAGCCTGCATCCGCCCAAGCTGCATGCACAGGGCTATGATTTGATCGGCGGCAGGCTGTTGCCCGGCAATAGCGGCCCGGTAGCCCAGTTCATGTATGGCGATGCGTCCGGCCAGCGGCTGACCTTATATGTGGCGACTGAAAACAATGCCAACCGTGATACAGGTTTTCGTTTTGCGCAGGAGGACCAGGTCAATGTGTTTTACTGGATAGACGGCAAATTCGGCTATGCGCTGTCGGGCAGTATCGCCAAAAGCGAACTATCGCGCATCGCGACCAGCGTCTACGACCAGTTGCAGGCGAAATAGCGGGCTGGATTATTGGGCCGCTGCCGATTGTGCCACCATCGAAAACGGCAGGCAGCGGTTCGTGCTCAGCCTCGCTGCAGCTCCAGCCATACGGCTTCTATGACCCTTGCCGCCGCGCGGTCGGCATCGCCGGTCCCGTCGCTGGCGGCATCCAGCAATTGCCGGTTGCCGCCATCCAGCCCATAGTAGCTGCGTATGCCGCTGCCCCAGCCGTGATGGAAGATGATCAGGTCTTCCTGTCTGGTGGCCTTGACCATCGCCTTGTCTTGCGCCGACATGCGCGACAGCAGGCTATCCACCGTTTCGTTGATATCGACAGGCCATTGATCCTGTGGCAGGATTTCAGGTCGCCTGGCAAGCAGATCGGGGGTCAGCGGAACAAGAAACGCCGTCATCGTATCGGCGATTGTTTTCAATGAGTGCATAAGACCTCCTCAAAATTCGGAACCACGGGCTTGCATGCGTCGTCCCGGTATTTCACGCCATAATTTCCAGGCCTTGCTCATCCTGCAGGATAGCTCCCAGGCGGGATGCAAGTTCCCTGGCTTTCAAAATTATCTGCTGATCGTAACTCGCCGCGATTTTTCCATGCACATATTCAAAGACATACAGGCTGCCTTGCACAGGGTGCATGTAAAAGGCGCAGCCTTTGTTTGCCACCTTCTCCTGTTCACCGGTAGAAGGATTCACGGCAGATAATTCATTCACCACACTTAGCGATGGATCCGCACTGCAGGCTGACAGCCATTCTTCCAGGCAGATTAGGTTTGCGTTTGCATCATGCTGCTTTCTTGCGATATAAATCCCACCCGCCATCTTGCTTTCCCAACTTTAATACCATGAACCGCATCACAGACACCCGCTTCTGCAGTACAAAAACGGCGCAAAAAAAAACACTCTCGAAGATAGTCGCTTCCATGAAGGAAACCCGCGCCAGCATTGGATTTCCACATGGAAATGAAATCAAATTCGCAACTAAAAGTGGAAGTCGCATTCTGCCCCCGTTTTAGCGGTTTGTCATTACTTGGGTGCGCCAGAATAAGAAAAAAATTGTAACTTGATTCGCCCGCCGTCACCACAGCCTGGACGCTTCGCATCCGCCAAATTGTCGCGTGGTACGCAAGCGCCGATGACAAAAACATAGGCGCCGGATCTTACTCAACCAGTAGTTCAACCACGCCCAAACCTGGAAACACTGCCTTTACCCGCGTCCCCGGTTTAGCAAAAGTCAGGCGCGTGCAAGAACCCGTAGTAATGATCTGGCCGCTGCGCAAGCCTCCGCAGCGGGTTGACGCATGATTGGCAAGCCAGGTGAGCAGTTCCCAGATATCGCCTGCAGGGTTGCCGCCGATGGCGAGTTCGATCTGCTCGGCATCAAAATATAATTCCACGGCCTGCAGCGACTGGTCGATTTCCAGGTCTTCCGTCCGCCCCTGGCCGACGACCAGCGCCCCATTACTGAGGCTGTCGGCCAGGCTGGCAAGCGGATTGGCCGGAGCAGCCGCATACCGCGAACACACCACCTCTATCGCGGGATGGATAGAAGCAACCGCAGCCACCACCTCCTCCCGGGTATAAGGGGTCGCCTTGAGCGGCAAGTCCTGCTTCAAGCGCACGGCGATCTCGGCTTCCACTGCGCAGCGCCCCCTGCCCGTTGCGGAGACGGCCGCCGGCGAAGCATCGACCAGATCCTGCGGCAGCGGCGCACAACTGGCCTGCATGCCCGGACCGCGAGCGCCTACTTTCCAGCCGCCTATCTCTCCCAGTGAATTCGTTACGATGTCCTGGATTGCATAGGCATCGGCAACATCTTGCGGCATGGTTTCCTCAGTCAGAGCGGCCAGCAATATGCCGCTGCGTCTGGCCTCCAGCAGCAATTGGGCCGCGGCCAAATTTTTAGGTGTATGCATAGTGTGTTTCCGCCTGTAGAAGATTCGCGCTGTCGAACCGCAATGGAATCATGGTGGATTGTGCACCGATCCTGACAATTCATATATTGCCAGAGATTCGCATGAAGGAAGAGCTATGCGGAGCAAGCCTAAAACAAAAAGCAAGACAATAACGCTTTGAACAACACGTATACCCAAAAGCAACTAAAGCCCCAGCCAGGGCATAGCGTCAGCTTTTATTTACTCAAGGCAAGAAAGTGCATTGCGAGCCTGGCAGCTATGGTACATAATAGATTCATCGCTTACGCTATTGCTCATATGCAATACGCTTGCGGCATCTTAGGGATCAGGTCTGGATCCGCTGCCGACACCAGCGCATTCCATGGCCGGTCAGAACCTGGCGGAAGCTAGCTTCCCATCGCGGGTTCACAAGATCAACGAACAAAAGTGAAGTATGAGAAATGAACAAGATAGCGACAGGTTCGGTGTTCCTTTAAGCAATTTGCAGGCAGCAGAAAAATGGTGCGAGACCTATGACAAAAAACCTTGTCACGTCCCTACCCGCAAGGAAGTAGCGAAGCTGTCCCCAAAAAAGATCACCGCAATGCTGATCACATGGATGTGCGACTGCCCTACCGAGATTATCCCTAGCCGGTCCCAGATTGCAGAAGTCAAAACCGTGTTGCAAGCCAGGCCGGATGCCGATAAATTGTCGGCGCTGATTACGATGTGCAACAATTACATCAGCAGCGATTGATTGCTTGATCCGCCAATATGTTTGGCGCTAAGCCGCGCGCATTGCTGCAGCAGGCGCCGGTGGAAGCGCTGTTGCCGCCTGGGCCTTCAATAACTCGGCAAACATGCCCGCAAAGCGGTGAACATCGCCCGGCCACCGAGCTGACACGTAGTGGCGATCCACTACGACGAAAGCCGGACTGTCGTCCGTTTCACTGTCCCGTAACAAGCCGCTGGTTTTGCGAAAGTAACCTGGCGCGCCCTTGGGCACGTCCTGGAAATCGCTGACCCGTGCCAGCGCCCTCCTGACTTCCGCTTCCACGCTCCAGTACCCTGCAGGCTCGTCCCCATCTTCCAGGTAGGTCCGATAGTAAGCCGCATCCCAGAACCGGCCCGCGTATTTCATCAGCGACCACGCAGTCCGCTCCAGCTTCCAGGTCAGCGCCGTGGTCCGCCGGCCGAACAAGACCGACTTGCCGGTACGCGCAGAAATGCTGCGGGCGGCAAGCAGCACGCCGTGGCAAATGGCAGCCACCGGCTTGTCGGCATCGAAGAAATCGGCGACAAGGCGGTGCAGAACTTCGCTTTCCAGGTACGCATGCATGCCGCGGGCCCTGTGGCCGCCCGGTAGCAGCAGACCGTCAAAGTCTTCCATCCTGAGTTCCTCATATTTCAGCGGCTTGCAAAATGCGCCGTCGGCTTGCATTAGTGCATAGGCGCGCCGCGCATCCGCGTTTGCCCTCAGGCTCAACCCCAGCAGCTTCAGCTTGCGCAAGCCGGGGAGGAAACTCCAGAAATCCAGCCCTTCGCCGCTCAGCATCATCGCATCGGCCTCGGCCCGCCGGCCATCCGGCGTCGCAAACACGACCCTATGGCCCTGTTCGCTCAATATTTTCCACGGAATGGCGACTTCGCTGGGATCGAAATCCAGGCTGGGAATCGGGATGATGATGCTTGCCATAAGAAGTGTCCTTGGTCTGGTAGAGCCGCAGCCGCGCGGCGGCACGGACCAAGCAATAGCTTCTACCGCTTTGCCCCGCTGCGCAAGGAAATGAAATACTTTTTAATCTAAACATTGCTAAGATGAATATACCGACAAAACTAAACAGTGTCAAGATTCAATATTCCATCGCTGTCAGTTCGACTTCCCCATCACAAAAACCGGTAAAAAAACCAGGCACAGTCCCTGCCCCGTCCCGCCGGCCAACTCCCGTTTTTTCCGGCCTGTCCGGCTTGGTGAATGCGCCGCACCAAAATTTGCCGGGATCAATAATTGTTTGGAATACACAACAGATTTTGCGTCATTTTGGTGAAATATTCATTAGCTCATGACTAATTCTTGACATGTTTTTGACAGTGGCAGTTAATGGCTAAAACACAGGCGCAAACGTTTGCGCCTGATAAAGAAGTGAAAATATTGTCGAAAATATCGAAACGATGTTTCGTGTGGATGAAGTCAATAACCTTGGGGAAAAGCACATGCAAAAGAAATTAATAAATCATGCAGTCAGGCAGGGGGCGACGCGTACGTTGATCGCTTTGGCGGTAGCGTCCGCCTTTCCCATGCATGCCGCGCTGGCGCAAACGGCGCCCACTGACGGTATTGCCGAGTCGAACAAGCTGGAAACAGTGATCGTTACCGGCGCGCGCCGTTCGGAAAACCTGCGCGAGGTGCCGCAATCGATCTCCGCGATCAAGGGTGAGGCACTGGATACCTACAATTCCAGCGGCCAGGACATTACCTTCCTGGCCGGCCGCGTTCCCAGCTTGAACGTGGAATCAGATTTCGGCCGTACCTTCCCGCGTTTTTATATCCGCGGCCTGGGCAATACCGACTTCGACATGAATGCGTCGCAACCGGTCGGCCTGATCTTTGACGAAGTAGTGCAGGAAAGCCCGATCCTGAAAGGTTTCCCCATTTTTGACGTGGACCAGATCGAAGTATTGCGCGGCCCTCAGGGCACGCTGTTCGGCCGCAACTCGCCGGCCGGTGTGGTCAAGTTCGACTCCACCAAACCGACCAACGTATTTGAAGGCTACGTGAACGCAGGTTACGGTAATTATGGCGCCGTCAACCTGGAAGGCGCGATTAACGTGCCGCTCAGTGACCGCTGGGCGATGCGATTCTCCGGCCAGGCGCAAAGCCGGAATGACCGCGTGTACAACACCAACCCGAATCCCAATACCGGCACCAAGTCGTTTGAAGGCTATCACGATAACGCGGCGCGCCTGCAGTTCCAGTACAAGGACGCCGGATTTACCGCGTTGTTTAGCGCCCATGGCCGTGACATGGCCGGCAATGCGACCCTGTTCCGCGCCAATATCATCCAGAAAGGCACCAACAATATCGTGCCTGGTTTCGACTATGCCAGCTATCCGACTGACGGCGTGAACGTACAAACCCTGACCTCCAGCGGTCTCAACATGCGCTTGCGCTGGGATCTGGACGGCGTTAGCCTGCACTCGGTCACCGGCTACGACAGGGCAAAAGTGTATAGCCGTGCCGACGTGGACGGCGGCTTCGGCGCCTCGTTTGCACCGCCTATGGGACCTGGCTTTATTCCCTTCCCTTCAGAGACCGCGGATGGTTTACCCTTCTTGAGACAGATCACGCAAGAATTCCGTGCACAATCCAATACCAAGGATCCTCTGCAGTGGATAGGCGGTGTGTATTTCTTCAAAGAAGACATCCAGGTTGACAGCTTTGACTACAATTCGCTGGCAGGCAATGTGCAGGACGGCTATGCGAACCAGCATCAGCACGCCAAATCCTGGGCGACTTTCGGCTCCGTCAATTATGCAGTCAATGACCAGTTGAAGCTGCGTGCTGGCTTACGCTACACCGACGACAAGAAGGACTTCGATGCGCAACGCTTCGTCAGCTCTATCGGCGGCGGCCCCACAGACCAGAAAACCACACACCCGCGCTCTACCAATATTAGCTGGGACTTCGGCGCCAACTATCTGGTGGACAGCACGACCAGCGTCTATGGCCGTATCGCCACCGGCTACCGCGCGCCAAGTATCCAGGGCCGCATCCTGTTCGGCAATGATATTTCTGTCGCCAATTCGGAAAAGAACCTGTCCGTTGAAGCCGGTATCAAGAAAGATCTGCTGGATAATACAGCTCGCATCAGCGCCACAGTATTCCAATACCGAGTCAAGGACATGCAGCTGACTGCGGGTAGCGGCTCCGTCAACCAGAATCGATTGGTCAATGCAGAAAAAGTCACCGGCCAGGGTTTTGAACTGGAAGCCCAAGCCAACCTGAACCGCAACTGGAAAGTGACCCTGGGCACCAGCTACAATAAAACCGAAATCAAGGACCCATCGTTATTCATAGCGCCTTGCGGTACCGGCATATGCACGGTAACCAATCCTGTTGATGCTAACGGCAACGCGCTGATCAACGGTATCACGCTACCGCGCGCGCCTTTATGGGTTGCAAATTTCACCTTGCGCTACACCGTTCCCATGGGTAACGGCGACTTCTATGCCTTTACCGACTGGGCCTACAAGGACAAGTACAATATGGAAGTGTTTGAAGCCAAGGAATATTCTGCCAAGCCCCTGCTGGAAGGCGGCTTGCGCGTGGGCTACAAATGGGGCAACGGCAAATACGAGCTGGCTGCCTATGGCCGCAATATCACCAACAGGCAACAAATTGTCGGCGACATCGCCTTCAACAACCTGACCGGTATCCTGAACGAGCCACGCGCTTACGGCGTGCAGTTCAAGGCCAACTTCTAAGGGCAGGCAACAACCGGGGAAACCCGCAAAAAAGCCAGGCTTCATTGCGAAGCCTGGCTTTTTATATTCCCGCTCGCAAATTACAGTATCACCCCGCCTGCCGCAACGGGGCAGCGGTCGGCAAACTGAGCATGAAACTGCTTCCTTTCCCAAGTTCGCTGGCAACCGCGATACGTCCGCCGAGTATGCCCAGCACGATATTATGTGTGATATGCAAGCCCAGGCCTGAACCGCCTGCTCCCAGCTTGGTGGTAAAAAAGGGATCGTAGATGCGCTTCAGGTTTTCCACCGGGATGCCTACGCCGTCGTCGCTGACCGATAGTTCCACCCAGCCATCCTGGTTGCTTTCAGCGGCGATCCGGATATTGCCGCTACTGCGTCCGTGAAATGCATGCACCAGGCAATTGCCGACCAGGTTGGTCACCACCTGCCCCAGCGGCCCCGGATAGCTGTCCATCATCAGGCCATCGGGGATGTGCCGGCTGATCGAGAACGGCGTCTTCACCAGCATAGGCGACAGGGTCAGCATGATCTCCATCATGAAATCCGACAGCAAGAATTTCCTGCGCTTGGAGCTGGCCTGGTCGACCGCGATCTGCTTGAAGCTGCTCACCAGGTCGGCGGCCCGCTGCAGGTTGCGCACAAGGATATCGCTGGCCTGGCTGGCATCACCCATATAACTTTCCAGCGCAGAGCGTTTCAGTCCGCGCGCATATTCGCCGGCAAAGCCTGTGGTGCGGTCAGCCAGCGTGCTGGCCACCACCAGGCAATTCCCTATCGGCGTATTCAGCTCGTGCGCCACCCCCGCCACCAGCGAACCCAGTGCCGCCAGTTTGTCGCGCCTGACCAGTTCTTCCTGCGTCACGCTCAGGTTATGCAGGGCATTGGCCAGGTCCCTGTTGGCCAGGCTCAACGCCAGATTGCTGGCTTCGGCGCGCTCCCTTGCCACCGACAGCTCGGCAGTGCGCGCATCGACCAGCTCTTCGAGGTGGTGCCGGTGCTGCCGCAACTCCCGCTCCGTGCGGGTGCGTTCAATGGCAATCCCGGCGATGTGGGTCGCCAGCGCAATCAGCTGCATGTCCTCCGCGGCCGGCGTGCGCACTTCACGGTAATACATCGCAAAGCTACCCAGCACTACCTCCCGGTCCAGGAAAATCGGCGTGGACCAGCAGGCGCGCAAGCCATGCGGCTCTACCATGCTCCGGTAAGGCGCCCATAGGGGATCGCTGGAAATATCGGCAACAATCACTGTTTCCTTGCGAAACATCGCGGTGCCGCAAGAGCCCATGCAAGGGCCAATGGGATAACCGTCCAGCGCCTGCATGTATTCCTGCGGCAGGCTGGGGCCGGCGCCCGGGCGGATATGCACGCCGTCTTCGTCCAGCAGCAACACCGAGCAATATACGCCTTCCGCCTGCGATTCGATCAGCAGCATCAGGCGGGCCAGCGTATCAGCCAGCGGCAGCCCTTTCGCGACCATTTCCAGCATGTCGCTTTGCCCCTTGCGCAGCACTTCGGCCCGCTTGCGCGCAGTGATATCGACTATGCTGGCATGGAACAGCTTGCGCTCCGTAACAGGCAGCCGCGCCAGCCAGATTTCACAGGGGATATGCCGGCCGCCAGCGTGACGGTAAGTCCATTCTATCGGCCGGGTATCGCCGGCGACGACACCCGCAATCTTTTCCTGCGCCAGCTCCGGCGAAGGACGTCCGTCCGGCTGCAAGGGCGGACTCAGGTCGATCAGGTTGGCAAGCAATAGTTCCTCGCGGGAGACGCCGAACAGGGACACTGCGCTTTCGTTGACGTCAATAAAGCGCTGGGCATCGAGATCGAGCACCACGATCGCCCTCGGCGACTGCTCTATCAGGGAACGGTAGTTTTCTGCATTAAGCTGAATGCTAGTATCTGCCATGCCGGCAGCCAGGCTTCGATTCATATTGCGATTCCCCGTCACTTATTTGAGAGCAGCAAAGCCGGAAATATCCGAAACTCAATTCATCAAGAACGGCAATGAACCACACGGCGGATATCAGCTATAAGGCAAGTGTAGT
>Ga0207076_1177_pt1 | contig 14534 bp, 12 predicted proteins | sample Alteio_BWMinHeat_62_FD_153568 | JGI IMG/M metagenome (GOLD analysis project Ga0207076, IMG submission 153568) | Enriched cells from forest soil in Barre Woods Harvard Forest LTER site, Petersham, Massachusetts, United States -... | ecosystem: Environmental > Terrestrial > Soil > Temperate forest >... | reverse complement strand
CATTCAAAGGCGTGCGCAATTCATGACTCATCATGGCAAGAAAATCAGCCTTGGCTTGATTAGCGGCTTCAGCTCGTTCTTTGGCGTCTTGCAACTCTTGCTCATGCAATACTTCCTTTGTCACATTTTCAGCAATTCCTGCGAACCCCATAAATTTATTTTCATCATCGAAAATAGGAAAACTGGTATCTTTTATCCATAGCATTTCGCCATTAGGATGTTGGATACGATAACGGTTTTCATATTGGGTTTCGGGTCCATATTGATCTAATATGTCCAAACGCGATTCGGATGTATGCGGATCACGATCTTCCGGCATTAAGGTACCCAACCAAGAGTCTGGATTTTTATACAAAACTTCACAACTCATACCCCAGACCTTTTCATAGGCAGGGCTGACATACAGTTGTTTATTACATTTGGGATCGCGCACCCAAAATACGGCTCGCGATTTTTCAGCGAAATAACGAAAAAATCGCGATGCTTCTTCTAATTCGGCTAACCGTTGTTTTTCACGTGTCATATCTTTGGCAATGCCAGCAAAGCCAAAACATTGTTGATTATTATCAAGGAGTGGGAAATAGATGTCATTTATCCATCGCACCTCTTTATCTGGGCGAATAATACGAAAATCATATTGATGAGTGTCTACCACTTTAGGTATATGCGGATATTTATTATTAAATAAAGCAAAAACCCTTTCACGGTCGTCAGGATGTATAGAGTCCATCCATAACTGCGGATTATCATATAAGCTTAGGCAAGGTTGACCCCAAATATTTTCAAAACCAGGGCTGACATAAACCTGAGTTTTAAAATCAGCGCTTCGTATCCAAAACACATCTTGGCTACATTCTACTAATTTATAAAAATATTTTGCTAAGTCAGATACTTGTAATTCTGCTATCATTTCAATCTCTTGTATTACTCTAGGTATCCCACGGCAATCCGTGAAATAATTTAAAGAAGTGGAAATAATAGATTAAATTATTTACAATTGCCACTCAAATAATAAAAAATCACACTTTAACCTTTAATATTTTAAAAACGAACTGGATATCTGGATATAATGAAATCTATTCGTAACAATGATAGAAGTAGAGTTATGCCTGAACACAAATACGAGCGTGTTAGCTCTGCTATGCCTAGACAAAGGCTTCAGCCTGCTATGCATTATTTTAGAAGAGACCCTTTGACGACTCCATCTGTTGCAGCTACTTCTTTTTCAGAACAAAAACTGCAACAAACTCAGTCAGTTGCACCGTCTGCAACCCCGCCACGTTCTGAAGGCGTTCCCTTACAAGCAGCACAAAGCAGCCTATTGGTTTTCAAACAATTGCATCCTGAAACAACAACCTATCGCCACACTGTTGCCATGGGATTAAAAGGTAAATTGAATGTTGCCCTGCTTAAACAGGCAATGCAGCAACTGATGACAAGACATGAGGCATTACGCAGTCGTTTTGTTTCGACAGAGGATACGGTTCAACAAGTTTTTGATAAAGAAGTAAAAACATCCCATGAATGGCCTTTAAAGAGAATAGATGCAAGGGAATTCAAAAAAGAGTTTCAATCCACTCCCCCGATCGAAGAGCTCCCAAAAGTTCTAAATGTGTTACATGCAGATGACATTATTCATGACCCATTTGATTTACAACATGGTCCATTATGGCGTACAGGGCTAGTCCAATATGATGAAGATGAGTATCAACTCTTAATGGTATTTGACTATCTTATTATGGATAAGGCATCACAAAATATTTTAATGCGCGATCTGGGTGCTATTTACAATGCCTTACTTGAAAAAAAAGAAACACCCTCGCTGCCTCCAAAGCCAACCTTACCCGAAGTCAAATTTCAGGAAGAAAAGCATAGCCAAAAGATGCGTTATTGGAAAAAAAAGCTAGAAGGTTTTTCACCCAATATGCTTCAACCTGATTTACCTGCGAAAAAAGCCTTTAACTTTAAAGGGGATAGAATTGATTTTAGCTACAGTGCAGACCATATAAAACAATTAAATGCGTTAATTGAAAGGTTAAATAGAAATTTAAAACCCGACGAGCCAAAATTTTCGCTTCACACGTTTTTTTTGGCAAGCCTGTATATCCTATTGTATCGATATACGGGATCGACAGATCTTTGCATTGGCACTGTTTCACCCAATCGACAAGATTACAATCGAGATCTCTCAAATGTAGTCAATTGTTTTGTCAATAGCATTCCCTTGCTCGCTGATCTCAGCGGTAATCCGAGTTTTATAGAAATCTTACACCGTGTGAGAGATATGGCCTTCGAAGCCGATAACAATCAAGTTCCTCTCACGTCAATTATTGAAGAAAAAGCCTTTAAAGCAACTAATGGGGTTGCTACACCCTTTGACATTATGTTCGAACTGAATGAACCCAAAAATCGGCTTAAATTAAACGAAGTAGCATCCAGCGAGCCCATTGAGTTAAATTTAAAAAATAGCAAGTTTCAATTTTTTGGTCTCACGCTTGATAAAAAACAGGATGGCAGCATTGATGGCGTGATCGAATTCAATACGGAATCTTTTAAACCCAATTACTATAAACGTTTCCTAGGACATTGGAAAACCTTACTCAACGCAATAACACAAAATCCAAATACAAAACTCGCTGATTTGCCTATATTAACAAGTGAAGAAAAACAACAATTAGATCGATTTAATGATACGAATAAAAAGCCTATTTTTAACCAGCATGTGCATGAGCTTTTTTCAGAGCGCGCAAAAGAATCCAAGCATAAAGCCAGTGTTGTCTATCACCATGAATCCGGTGATACCACGCATACCACTTGGAAAGAGCTTGATGAAAGAACGGATAAACTCGCTGCCCTGCTTATGCATATGGGCGTGCGTCGGGGAAAAAAGGTCGGAATCAGCTTATCGCGATCGATTAATATGATTGAGGCCATGCTTGCCATCCATAAAGCGGGCGGTACCTTTGTCCCATTAGATACCATGCCAGGAGAAGCTTTAAATTACAAAGTCAGTCAAACCAAAATGGATCTCGTTTTGGTAGATGAACAGACGCAAAGATTATTCTCAAAATATGGTAAATCATTACGACAACTTGATATAAGCGATAAAGAAACGATAGCCCAGCGCGTTAGAAAACAGCATCTTAAATATAAAAAACCCTTTGTATCCTCCGAAGATATCGCAAGCATCTACTTTACGTCTGGCTCAACAGGTCATCCAAAAGGTGTCGAGGTAAAATACGGTGGTCAACGAAATTTATTAAATGCGCTTGCCGATAGAAAACCCAAGCCTGGGACAAAATATTTATGTGTTGCCGATATCAAATCCGATGCAATGTGGTTTGATGTCACCGAATGGGTAGCTACCCAAAACGCACAATTACATATGGTAAATGATGCGGATCGTTTCTCCCCTGAAGCGCTGACACGTATTATTCAGAAAGAAAAAATCAACACAGTGGTTTTATTGCCACACGTCATGGCCAAACTCAATCCTCGCGAACTTCCCAGTATTAAAGTAGCGATTACCATGGGTGCGCCACCGGATGGAAAAATGCTGGCAGAATGGCGCGCCTGTGGGATTGAAATTCGTAACGAATGGGGACCGACGGAAAATACTGTTTGTGGCTCTCAACATATCGTGACGGACGGCGATAGACCCACCTCCATTGGTAAGCCGCTTCGAAATGAAAAAATCCATATTGTACATCCTGATGGAAGCATCTGCCCCATTGGCGTTCCGGGTGAAATCGTTGTCGAGGGGCAAGGACTTGCGAAGGGTTATTATGGGAAACCGCGCCTCACAAGAGAAGCGTTTCCTTCAGCAAGGTATAATCCTACGATTCCTTCTTTAACCTATTCTAATACGAAGCAAGTTAGATTTCCCTCGAGACAGCGCACTACCCTGAGCCGCCATCACCCTTATAAATCCAGTGCCTTAAAAATTAAAACTTCTTTAAAAATGGCTCACAAAACTCACCACGAGGTAAAAAGAGTATATAGAACAGGTGACTTAGCATTTCGTGATGGGCTTGGCAATATCATTTTTCTTGACAGAATCGATCATCAAACGAAAATTAAAGGCATACGGATCGAACTTGATGCAGTCAGACAAATCCTGAGCATGCATCCTAATGTCGCTGAAGTGTGCGTTATTAAACATCCTAATAAGGAAGCCCTTGTTGCTTATATCGTTCCTAAACGACGAGAAGAGCCCTCCACCGCCGCTACGATGGGATCGGGATTGGGATTGGAAGATAAAGCGGCATTCGACTTGGAGAAAGAACTCAATGAGTTGAATAAATTACTCAGTCAATCTGCGCTTCCATCCTTAGCAAGACTGGCGTGTGTTATGCATATTGATAAAATACCTCTTAAAGCGGCTGGTAAAATTGATACAAAAGCGCTCCCAACACCCGTCGACTCTCAAAGATCAATTATTGCCCCTCAAACCCCGCTGCAACGCGAACTTCATGAATTATGGGCAAATATTTTTCCTCATATACCCAAAGATGCGATTGGCATTACTCATCCCTTCGATTCTCTTGATGGAGACTCGCTTAAGTTAGCAAAACTTGTTACTAAAATTAATAATTCTAAATCGTTTAAATTAAAATCTAAACTTGAACCCTCTGATCTGGAATTTGATATGACAATTGAAGATTTAGAAAAAATGCTTGAGCCTCGCATTATTGCTATGCCTCTTCACATCGATCTCCCTAATAATCCAGCCCAATTTGGTTTTAGCATGAATCCACCGGTATTGGCCGCCAGTATGTCTGACAATACGTCAGTTAGAACCCCATTGCGTCTATGGCAACCTTGGGATCGCTCTTCTCAAACCCAGGATGATATGCACTTAAATAAGAGAAATTTTGGCTTTACAACTGGATCAATTTAGATCAAAATATGCGCTCGCATACTATAATCAAAAATGTTAACGTATCTTTAAATTCGACTCGGTTTCTACTGAAGAATTTAGGTTAAATATAAGATAAAAGACAATTATTCAGCGATTTTGGAAGGTTTGTCATTCCTGCGAAAGCGGGAATCCATCATCACCGAAGCATCCGGTCTGAATGGATTTCCGCCTTCGCGGGAATGACAGATATCCCAAAGTCGCTGAATAGATACGATAAAAGTTAGAATTTACTCCATTGCATATGGGTATAAACGAGAAGAGGTACTATTCAAATGGCTATCAGCTCTAATCTCCTACTTGATGGAAGAGAAGTGCCGATATTTCTCATTCCTGATATATATGGGGATGATGCCGTATTCGCGAATATTAAACGTAGTTTAGTAGAACGCGGTCATAAAAATGAAAATGTCTGTGTATGGCACGATTTCAGACATGAACAACATGAATATTCTCACTCTGATTCTCAGATTCCGACTATTGAGTCTTTAGCTCAACTTATAGCAGCAGGAATTATAGCTAGTTTAGAAAGTGCAAACTTACCTGATCGTATTCCAGTTATGATAGGTGCTTATTCTTTCGGCACCACACTTGCTATTGAAGTCATTAACATATTAAAAACACAAGGCAAAACTGTTTTTGCTTATATGTTAGATGGTATCCCTGCTCCTCAATCACGAGACTATTTTAAACCTGGAAATGTGAGTGCGACCAATGACTTAATAGCTATCACTCACTTAAATGCGCTTAAATCCGAAATCATTTCTGACAAAACCGCAGATGAAATGTTTTCAGAAGAAGAAGTGAAGCAAATAAGCCAGAAGCCTACTATTGAAGAACAATTACGTGCTATAAAAGCGAAATATGAATCCTTCAGAATTCCAGTAGACAAGTTAATTCACTTTCAACGAATTTCACAAATTGTTGGCCAAAATCTTGCTAGTTTAGCTGAATATAAACTCGATGGTAAAAACCGACTCGCACCTGATGACTTAATGGTTGGAATGACACCAGAAACACTCAAAAAATATGGGTTTGTGAATGATATAGGAATCCCTATTCCTGATGGTGGCTGGGGAGAATTTTATAAATTTAAATCAGCTGATTTGAAAGACACAATCGATCATATAACTCAACCCCCTCTGAAATATACTATCTTAAATGGAACCCATACCGAATTACCTGACCATAAACATGCTGCAACTGTTGCAGCAAATATGGAATATTTTTTTAAAAATGCGTTAAAATATCATCATCGTTTGAAAACTCCATTAGCTGTTTCCCGGCGTCCTCAGCTTGAAATCCATGCTAATCCTACTTCTCGCTTTACAGGGAAAAGCAACTTCAAGCCTGAAACATTTGAGACATCCACATTGGCTATTGAAGTTACCCCTGCATCACCCGTTCACCCAAAAAACGCTGGATTACAACGCTCTTTGCATCATCCTTCAGATGAAAAATATTATTCACCACTGACATTACCAAAATCCGATTCGCAATTATCGTTAGCCTCTTCTCAGGCGGGTTCGCCAAAAGCCAATTCAGGAGATTCATCATTAGAACCTTCTCCTGCAAGTTCGCCAAAATCTGGTCATAAACCATTATCAAGAAGGTCTACGCCAGCTTCTTCACCGAGGTCGGGGAAGACATCATTAGGAACCTCACCAGCATCGCCAATCCATGCTTCACTTAATAGGATGCTATCGTTATCAAATAGGTTTCCACTAAGACATACACCTTTAAAAAACGTTGAAAATCGAGGAGCCTATTCATCTCATCCTTCTTCGCCGACACCAGAATTCCCGGAAGCCGATTTTGACGCAAGTGAGCTCGCTCCTTTTTCACCGATAAAAAGACGTATCTTAAAATTTGAGATGGAAGATACAACAACATTTGCTCCAGCCAACGTAGAGCATCATCTTCAAACAAAACCAAGGCCTATACCACAAAGATCAAAGCAAAGTCATCATCATGATAAAAAAGATGCGCCTCATCATCATTCAAAATCGGTTTCTCCCCCTCGTGGCCCAGGGTTTTTTGGAAGCTCAGAACGTGGCGGTGAGCATACAAAAAAAACAAAAATCAAACATCAATCCCAAACTCAATCCATTCCTACGCATAAGGTATTTAAACCTGTTGCGCCAATAAGAACTTCCTCAAAAAAGAAGCCAGAGGATCTTAGAAAAGCTCCAACAATTCCATATTCTAGATCCCCTGCGCAATACTATTAATGAGCCATACTGGTGTATTAGCCTAAATTCGCCGCCGCGCCACACATAGCTTGCAAATGAGAAAATAGTAGGGTGGATTAGGTGCGTTTTTTGCACCGTAATCCACGCGATAAACGGTGGATTACGGTGCAAAAAACGCACCTAAACCACCCTACTCTTATGAATCACAAGCGCGATGTGATGCCAGTTTCACTGCTTGTGGATAATGATATGCTCGTTACTCAACCAACTTGAGATGAGATGGACGTGATTTTGCATCTTTTTGATTCGAAACCAATTTTGAAGACTGCTCGATTTGGGCACTATTCCATTCTGTATCACCGTCATTATCATCTTCTTCAAAATCAAAGAACATGCCCTGACCATTTTCATGAGCATAGACAGCTAACACAGCTTTGATAGGTGCAGAGATAATGTGAACAACACCGGAAAAAGAAGCTCTGAATTCGACGAATTCATTACCCATTTTTAAATCGCGAATCGCATCGGGAGATATATTTAACGTAATTTGACCATCTTCCACAAATTCTTGCGGAATTTTGGAACGCGCATGAATAGCATTGATGACAATAAAAGGCGTACATTTGCTGTCTATAATCCATTCATAAAATGCACGAATAAGATAGGGTTTATTAGATAGCATAATGATCCTCTATGCTGTTTCAGTATTTGCTGCTTTTCTTAAATCCTGTTCTGCTTCGGTTAGGCTTGCTTGAAATGAATCACGTGCAAACATACGTTCAGCATATTTGTAGATTGCTTTCGCTTCCGGAGGCAAGGTAATGCCCCAAGCTGGTAATCGCCACAAAATGGGCGCAATACAACAATCAATCAAAGAAAACTCTTCGTTTAAAAAGAACGGTGAGCTATTAAAGACAGGCGCGAGCTTAATTAAAAAATTGGCTAATTCTTTACATGCATTTTGAGCGACGTCAGGTTTACCTTTCTCAATTTTTCGTACTAAATCGCCCCATTCACGATCGATGCGATAAATCATCAAACGTGTTTTAGCGCGTGCTACCGGATAAACGGGCATTAAAGGAGGATGGGGAAATCTTTCATCCAAATATTCCATGATAATATTGGCGTCGTAGAGTACTAATTCACGATCAACTAAAGTGGGGACTGTTCCATATGGATTGAGCTCATGCAAATCTTCGAGCTTTTCGTTCGAATCCATATTAACCACGTCAACCGACACACCTTTTTCGGCGAGTACGATACGAACGCGGTGACTGTAGATATCCAACGCACCCGAATACAAGGTCATGATTGATCGTTTATTGGCTATAATTGCCATCTTAACACTCCTCCGCAAACCTTGGCTGGGGGACTAGGATTCGAACCTAGGTTAACGGAGTCAGAGTCCGCTGTCCTACCGCTAGACGATCCCCCAGTCCCCCTTGCTGTCGTTCTTGGTGTGAATTAACGCTTAGAATATTGCGTACCTTTACGCGCTTTATGTAAACCGAATTTCTTACGTTCTACTTCACGCGCATCACGAGTTAAATAACCCGCTTTTCGTAACAGCTTACGCACTGAACCTTCAGCGGAGCCATCACCACCCGTTTCTTCTTCAAAATCCAATAATGCACGAGCAATGCCATGACGAATCGCACCGGCTTGACCATTGGTACCACCGCCTCTTACCGTCACGAGGATATCAAATTTATCTTGCAACCCTGTCACAAAGAGAGGTTGGCGAACAATCATACGGGCAGTTTTACGGCCAAAATATTGTTCCAATGTATTTTGATTAATAACGATATTACCTGTGCCTTCTTTTAAACGCACACGTGCGGTCGAGGTTTTACGACGACCCGTACCATAATATATTTGCTTAGCAGTTGCCATAAAATTATTCCGTACCTAAATCAAGTAACTGGGGTTGTTGTGCTGAATGCGGGTGCTCTGTCCCTGCATAAACCTTTAGCTTGCGATACATTGCGCGTCCTAAGGGATTTTTGGGAAGCATGCCTTTAACAGCAATCTCAATCACCTTACGCGAATCTTTCGCTATCAACTTCTCAAAGCTAATTTCTTTAATGCCGCCAGGATACCCTGAATGGCTATAATAAATCTTATCTTTGGCTTTATTGCCGGTTACTTTCACGTGATCGGAATTAATCACCACAATATAGTCACCCGTATCAACGTGTGGCGTATATTCAGGCTTATGTTTTCCGCGCAATCTCTTCGCAATTTCACTTGCTAATCGACCAAGGGTTTTACCAGAAGCATCAACGACATACCAGTTATGCCCCGCTGTTTCATTTGTTGCGTTATATGTTTTCATCTGACTCCTTCTCCGGGAGTAAAAATTTACAAAATATTAAACCGATATCAAAAGATGCCGAATTTTATAGTAATGACCTAGAATAAGCAAGCAAAGAGTTTTGTATTGTGCTTTTACTTCTATGAGATCCCAGTTCTTTTTGTGCTTTAAAAGCAAAGCTATTGTAACTTAAAATTGATTGATTTTGAAGCATTTTTTTTAGAAATGGTTAGTAGCTGGGTAAAAAAGCTGGATTGATAATAAAACAGGTATCGCAACAAACTGCGATACCTGGAATGACAAATGAATTTATCTTTATTGAATCTTATTATCTCCCTCTCTTAGTTTTACGTCCCTTCAATGACTTTCCTATGCCTCTCTTTTTTATTGTCGTACGTCTTTTTGTAACGGTTTTTTTCTTCATCATTGCAGCCTCCTCTTGAGGAAACATCATTTTTACATTTCTTATTATAGCAGCTATTAAATAGAAATTGATGAAAAAATGAACATTCAATATATCTATTCCGGGATAAAGGTGGCGGTGACCGCGCATGTCTTTATACATAACTTTTTGCTAAGAAAACATGTAGGGTGGATTAGGCGCTTTTTGCCGTAATCCACCAAAATAGGAATGCACTTTGTTTTACTTTGGTGGATTACGATGCAAAAAGCGGGTCTAATCCACCCGACATGTTTTCTTAGCAAAAAGTTATGTATAAAGACAGGCACGCTCGCGGACATGGGCGTTTTGTTAATCTCTCCAGAAAATACTATAAATCAAAACCAGTAATATAATTAAGCTAATCCAAGTAAAAATATAATCACGTTCATGCATAAATAGCCAAGCTGTTAATGCGACTCGCAATACTTGCGTTAAAATTAATAGCATCAAACCAAATTGAATTATTGCTTGCGCGGAACACTTCTTCAGTTCTCGCCAAATGTCTAATAGAGAAGTAGGCACCCAGGGTTCGGAATGAAATACTTGATAATGAATCGTCTCATGACCACATTGCATTAAATATAAAACACCTCCAATCGAAACAACCGCAACGGAAAGCCACAAGCCAATACGAAGCATGTATCCGATAATCAACTCTGCACGCTCCATCTATAACGCCCCCGTCAATGCCTTATAAAGCATTTCGACACCTAACAAGCAAATGATGCTACTGAAAATAATCCGCAATCGTTGGCTACTAGTCTTCACCAAAATTTTTGCCCCGATAATAGAACCTATCGCAACGCCGATCATCACAGGAAAAATAATACCCGGTACAATGTACCCATGTCCGAAATAGACACCCACACTCACTGCCGCAGTGATTCCAATAATAAAATTACTTGTCGTGGTAGCGACTTTATAGGGTAAGTTCATTGCCTGATCCATTGCTAAAACTTTTAATGCACCCGATCCAATCCCTAATAAACCGGATAAACATCCTGCAATAGCCATGATGCCTAAGGCTTGGGGAACATTCTGCACGGTATAATTTTTTTTTCCCTCTTTCAAAAAATAGCTGCTTGATAAATTTAAACGTTCTGCCCAGGGATGAGACGTTCGCGGGACTTCTTCCTGATCTTCTTTTCGTTTTATTGTCAAATAAGCCGAGATAAATAGCACAATTGCAAATAAACTCGCAATAAAGGTTTTTGAAATAAACGCCACTAATACCGCGCCAATAAAAGCGCCGACCACTGCACCTGTTTCTAAAAACATTCCAATACGGATATTAGTATATCCTTCTCGTAAATAAGCTGCAGCCGCACCGGATGAGGTTGTTATGACGGCGATGAGTGAAGCACCCATCGCATAATGAATGTCGACGTGAAGCAACAACACCAGCACAGGAATTAAAACGACCCCTCCCCCGAGTCCGGTTAGTGCTCCCACTAATCCCGCTAAAATGGAGGCTCCCAGTAACAAAATTGAAAATACCAGAATTGTCAAAACGTATACCCCTTAACAGAAGCGATTCAATTTCAATCGCGCTTGCCCTTAAAATAGGATGGATCACACGAGTATAAGCTATTTTTGAAAGATTTTTCTCGCAAAATTTTACGAATATGTTATCGTAAGCATTGATTTATTTGACTTAAGGGGAAACAAAAATGGCTGCAAAAAAAGCTTCTGCCAAAATGAAAAGGAAATCTTCTGTAAAGAAAAAACCGGCAAGCAAACCGGTAATGAAAATGCCAAGCGTTAAAGATCCCATGTCCAAAAGCAATATGATCAAAGCTATTATGGATATGACAGCTCTTGCTAAAAGAGATGTTGCTAACGTTCTTGAAAGCTTGAACTCATTAATTGAGCTACATGTTAAATCGCGTGGTCCTGGTAAATTCGTATTACCCGGTGTACTCAAAATTACTGTTGTGAAAAAAGCTGCGAGACCCGCACGAAAAGGTATAAATCCTTTCACCGGCGAAGAAACCATGTTCAAAGCCAAACCTGCTCACAAAGTTGTGAAGATCAAAGCACTTAAGAAACTGAAAGAACAAGTTGCTTAAAGCAATCCTCTCATTTCGCCCTCTGACCTTGTTAAAAAGGAGAGGGCGAAACATTATTTTGAAGACACTAATTTTGTCCAGCCAACTCTTCTTTAACAATAGCAGCGAGATGATTAGCTAATTGATTCACATGAGATTCATTTTCACCTTCTACCATCACTCGCACCAAAGGCTCAGTTCCGGAGCGACGCAGAAGCACTCGGCCGGTTTGTCCTAGTGATTTTTCGATATCTTGAAGTGCATCCATTATGCGGGGTTTATGAATAGGATCAGAATTTTCCGTCACTTTAACATTCACTAAAGCCTGCGGATATTTATGTAGACCCAATCTTAATACAGCTAGCTGTTGATTCGTATGCCGCATGACAGAGAGTACTTGTAGCGCGGTAATAATGCCATCGCCAGTTGTAATCGCATCAGAACAAATAATATGACCTGATGGTTCACCACCCAAATGCCATTGACGGTTTGCGAGTTCAGCCATGATGTGACGATCACCGACAGCGACACGCACAAAGTCAATATTTAATTGGCGTAATGCATGTTCCAAACCAAAATTAGACATGACCGTGCCAACAACTCCGCCTTTTAACTGGTTTAATTCTTGTCGATGCTTGACGATGATATATAACAATTCATCGCCATCGAGCATATTGCCTAGATGATCAACCAAAATGACACGATCTCCATCTCCATCTAATGCAACACCTAAGTCAGCTTTTTCGTTTAATACATGTTGTCGCAATACTTCAGGATGCGTTGCCCCACAATCCAGATTGATATTCAACCCGTTGGGTTCAACACCAATTTCAATCACTTCAGCGCCGAGTTCACGAAATACATTCGGGGCAATATGATAAGCAGCGCCGTTTGCGCAGTCGACGACAAGCTTTAAGCCATTCAAAGTAATATCAGATGCCGCTGTGCTTTTGCAAAACTCAATATAACGTCCTGGCGCATCGCCGATTCGCACGGCTTTACCTAACTGTGCAGAATCCACGGTTGTCATCGGTTTTTCTATTTGTTCTTCAATCGCGATTTCTAACTCATCCGGAAGTTTATTCCCCTGGGCGGAAAAAAACTTAATTCCATTATCGTAAAACGGATTGTGCGACGCACTGATCACAATACCCGCCTGTGCACGCAATGTACGTGTCAAATAAGCAATAGCGGGTGTCGGCATAGGTCCCAAGAGATGCGTATCCACGCCTGCGGCGGATAAACCTGCCTCTAGAACGGATTCAAACATATAACCCGAAATTCGAGTATCTTTACCTATCAAAACTTTGCCATAGCCCTGACGCGCTAATACAACCCCTACTGCCCAACCGAGTTTTAAAATAAATTCAGCATTAATGGGCCATACTCCCACGCGGCCGCGAATACCATCGGTGCCAAAATATTTGCGTGGTTTAGATTTCGTTAGGTCAGTGGACGCTGCTTTGATCTGCGGAGTCGAGTCCTGGATTTTCATTCGTGGTATTTACCTTAATTTTATCGGGTTGTTCTTTATTGGTATTGTTCGATTTACTAGCCTGATTATCATTCCAATCCTTTGGATCACGAACGGGTGTACCGGACATAATATCTTGAATCTGTTCTTGATCAAGTGTTTCATATTTAACAAGCGCTTGCGCCATCGTATGTAGCCTAACCAGATTTTCTTTTAATAGCTGTTCAGCGCGCTTATAGTTACGATCAATGATCTCATGGACCTCTTGATCGATGATACCAAAGGTCGATTCTGAAATTTCTTTATGACGCGTTACTGCATGACCCAGAAAAACTTCTTGCTCATTTTCGCCAAATGTTAATGGCCCAAGTTTTTCAGAAAGACCCCATTTTGTAACCATGTTGCGCGCAAGTTCAGTGGCTTTTTGAATATCATTTGATGCGCCCGTTGTTACCTTACTGGGACCAAAAATCAATTCTTCGGCAATACGACCACCAAATAAGCTAGAAATCTTACTTTCAATGTGTTCTTTTGAATAACTATAGCGGTCACCTTCCGGTAAAAACATCGTTACACCCAATGCTCTACCGCGCGGAATAATAGTAACTTTATGTACGGGATCATGTTCCGGCACTAACAATCCTACAATGGCATGCCCAGCTTCATGATAAGCGGTTAATTTTTTCTCTGATTCGCTCATCACCATAGAACGGCGTTCCGTACCCATGATGACTTTGTCTTTCGCTTTTTCGAATTCAAGCATACCTACAGCGCGTTTATTAGCTCGCGCGGCAAATAAAGCGGCTTCATTCACAATATTCGCTAAGTCAGCGCCTGAAAAGCCTGGTGTTCCACGAGCAATAACGGAAGCAACAACATCATCACCTAAGGGGACTTTACGCATATGTACTCGTAGAATTTGCTCACGACCTTTTACATCAGGAAGACCCACAACAACTTGGCGATCAAAGCGACCAGGACGCAACAAGGCATTATCTAAAACATCAGGACGGTTGGTTGCGGCAATCACAATGACGCCTTCATTACCTTGAAAACCATCCATTTCAACTAATAATTGATTCAAAGTTTGCTCACGTTCATCATGACCACCCCCTAAACCTGCGCCACGATGGCGGCCTACCGCGT
>Ga0207076_1179_pt1 | contig 14553 bp, 16 predicted proteins | sample Alteio_BWMinHeat_62_FD_153568 | JGI IMG/M metagenome (GOLD analysis project Ga0207076, IMG submission 153568) | Enriched cells from forest soil in Barre Woods Harvard Forest LTER site, Petersham, Massachusetts, United States -... | ecosystem: Environmental > Terrestrial > Soil > Temperate forest >... | reverse complement strand
CTTTGTAATCGGCAGTACCGGCAAGGCGTTTCCAGCCTTTGAGGGTTTTGCCATCGAAAAGGGACGGGGTGCTTTGGGCGCGCGATGATATTGCAAAAACTGTCAAAAATAACAGCGTCAACAGGTATGAAACAGGCTTTCTCATTTTTTTAGATAATTTATAATTGGTTGATGTTAGCGTTAAAATTGTTGATGGCTTAGATTTGACGACTCTTTAAGAGTTGTCAAATCTTTCGGATTATACCTTCACTTCCCACCCTTTTTCATATTCCCGGTGCCAAAGCTGCATCGCTTCAGGATCGTTCAAAATATGTCCGTTAGTTGGGTCGATATGCAACACCCTGTCAACCCGGTAAGATATATTGCCCAACTGCGGCAATAAAGTCGATTTAAAGCCTGTTTCAATCGGACAGTTCAATTGCGCAACCCCACGAACCGAATCCACAAAGTTCTTCATATGCATGCCGTCCAGCGCCTCAGTCGGGCTAACCTTATTGGTGGCGTCTACCACCACATCATCCTTCACTTCTTTTACCAGTTTGTTATCGCCATCGTAAACGGTATAGCCATTACCTCCCTGGTAAAATATGGTTCCTTTATCGCCATAAAAAATTACGCCGCGCCCCAGGCCTTCAATATTAAAGCCATTACAGCTCCTTCCCTCCCATTCGGCGGCGGTGTCATTTGGAAAGTTATACAGGATATTCTGTGTATCGGGCGTTTGCCAGTCATCTTTAAAATGAAAACGGCCACCGGTTGAAACTACTTTATTTGGAAAATCAACACCAAGCCCCCAGCGGATCACATCCAATTCGTGGGTGCCGTTATTCAAAGCTTCGCCGGTGCCCCAGTTCCAAAACCAGTGCCAGTTGTAGTGGATCAGGTTATCTTTATAGGGTTTGCGCGGTGCCGGGCCCTGCCACAGTTCGTAATCCAGATTCGATGGCACAGGTACCACTTTACCAATTCCAATACTGGCCCTGTGATTGGTATACCAGCCTTTTGCATAATAGGTACGACCGATAATGCCGTCGTGCAATTCCTTCACCATGGCCTGTACATTAGTGAACGAGCGGCGCTGACTGCCCATTTGCACCAGTTTATTATACTTTTTGGCAGCCGCTACGGCCATTTCGCCTTCATGCGGATTATGGCTGCAGGGTTTTTCAACATAAACATGCTTACCTGCCTGGCAGGCCATTATAGTTGCCGGAGCATGCCAATGATCGGGAGCTGCTATTACAATGGCATCCACATCCTTTTTCTCCAGCAGACGGCGAATATCCGTTATTCCCTGCGGTTTTTTGCCGGTTTGCTTATAAAGATCATTGGTGGTTTTATCCACTACATTCGAATCCACGTCGCAAACGTAAGCGATTTCTACATTTGGATTTTTGGCGAAATTTTGGGCAAGGTAGGCTCCCCTGCTATGCGTACCCATCATGCCAATCACCACCTTTTCATTCGGCGATCCTTTGAAAAACCCTGCAGCCTTACCAAATTGCGGCGCCAGCAGGAAACTGGTTCCGGCTACCGATGTGCTTTGAATAAATTTCCGACGATTGATCATTTAATTGGTTGATTAAGTTTATTAAGTTGGATTAGGTTGATTAAGTTAAATAAATTTTACAGCTTTTATAAATTCAATTGTAATATTACGCTTTGAACAAGTTAACATATCATACTCAGATACTATTTGTAGAAACTCATTCTAAAATGATATCAATGTATTTCAATATGCTTAAATAGTCAATTTTTATTTGACATGCCTCCCTTGTAATCTTTTCACCGATTATAATTATGTTATCTTCACAATTATATGTTAAGGGTTCGATTTCAAAATCCATTTCGATCTTTGGATATTTTTCTTTCAAATAGTTTGTAAACTTTTCCATTTGAAAATTAATTTGATAATAAATGGTTTGAAAAATTCGTACTATACTGGCGTTTAATCTTGAAAATGTTTGTGGGGAGCAACTTGTATAATAATAATTATCAATTTGAAAACTTACGTTGCCTCCTGAAATCCAAATATCCCGCATTTCTTCGATGGAATATTTATGACTATTTCCCATGGGTATATCGGGCATAGCTCCAATCCCCAAATGATTTAAAAGCTCAGGAAATTCGTGAACTATGTTCTCAATAATTGTTTGCTCATATAGAGCGTTATGACCTCCTATTTTTAAAAAATATATACTATTTCTACATGTTACATAATAAAGTAAGACATCTTCCTTACGATTATGAGAATCTAAATGAAAATGCTTAATACCGAAAAATTGGTTTGTAAAATCAACAATAAATCTTCTTTTATCTGTAGTACCATAATGGTCTGTAAGATATTTTTTTGAAGAGGGGGGCAAGAATCCTGTTGAATAATTATTTAGTGCATTATCGCCACTTTCAAGCAGTTTTTTTAAGTTAATTAAATTGTTCTTTGTTTCAATATTTAGGCCCAAATCATCAAATTTGGACGAATAAACAATTTCATATTTATGGGGAAAAACCTTTGAATTATAAAAGCGCTCCACTATGAATATAAGATCACATAAAGGTTTCCAGGATTTGTCAGTTTCCAAAATATCAGGTAGATACGCGATCTCTTTTTGTGGCAAAATCTTAATTACCCTTTCATAAAGCTGCTCAAATATAAAATGAGATATTTTCAAGTTGAACGTTTATAAATATTCGATTAACAGTTATAATATAAGGCAAACATTCCGAAATTACACTCCGCCAAATATAGAAAACCCGCCATCTACGCAGATCATTGACCCGGTTACAAATGCTGAGGCATCGCTTAACAGCCAAACCAGGGCACCAATTAACTCATCAGGATGGCCAAATCTTTTAAATGGCGTGTTGCGGATCACCTTCTCCCCTCTTTCGGTATAACCGCCTTCGGGTTTTGTTAATAAATTCCGGTTTTGTTCGGTCAGGAAAAAGCCTGGGGCCAGGGCATTCATCCGGATAGCATCACCATAACGGTTAGCCAGTTCAACGGCAAACCACTGGTTATAACAATCAACAGCCGCTTTACCCATATTGTAGCCAAGTACTTTTGTAATGGCTCTTTTCGAGTTCATGGAGGAAATATTTACAATACTGCCTTTACCGGTTTTGGCAATCGCCTCGCCGAATACCTGCGTTGGATACAAAGTACCCCATAAATTCAGGTCCAATACTTGTTTCATCCCCTCCAGGTTCATGCTGAATATATCTTCATCAGGTTGTAAAACGCCCTGGGGCATATTACCGCCGGCGCCGTTAACCAAACCATCTACCCTGCCAAAGGCATCCATTATCTTATTTTTGGCAGCGATAAGTTCGTCCGTATTTAAAACATCGGCTACTAAAGCAATGGCTGTTCCACCGTTTGCATTGATCTGATCAGCCCGTTCTTCGGCAACTTCTTTTTTTCTGCCTAATATCCCTACTGTTCCACCAGCTTCAACAATCCCGTTTACAAATGCATTACCTAAAATACCGGTACCGCCGGTTACTACAATTACTTTTCCTTTTAATGAAAATTGGTTCGACATATTTTTATCTTAAATCAGTTATTGAAATTGGGTCCATATCCGTATAATCCATGTTCTCTCCGGCCATGCCCCAAATAAAATTATAGTTGTGCGTACCGCAGCCAGAATGTATACTCCACGGCGGGGACACCACTGCCTCATAATTATTTACAGTGATATGCCTTGTCTCCTGCCCTTCGCCCATAAAATGCATAATTTTTTGCCCAACCGGCAGGTCGAAATAAAAATAGGCTTCCATCCTTCTATCGTGGGTATGCGCGGGCATCGTGTTCCATACACTGCCGGGTTGCAAGGTTGTAAGCCCCATTACCAGCTGGCAACTTTTAATGCCATCGGCGTGGATATATTTGTTGATGGTACGCAAATTTGCTGTGGCGGCACTACCGGCCTCTACTTTCGCAGCTTCTTCCATCGGCATTAACCTGGTTGGATATGAAGCGTGTGCCGGGGCCGAAAGCAAATAAAACACCGCAGGAGTGTCGCTGTTTTTGCTGGTGAATGTAACCCGCTTTACCCCCTTGCCAATGTACAGGCAGTCAAATTTTTTCAGACTGAAAGATTGGTCACCGGCAGTAACTACCCCATCACCTGCTACGTTAATGATCCCGATCTCCCGTCGCTCCAAAAAATACTCCGCTTTCAGATTGACATAATTCTCCAGCTGAAGCTGTTCAGTCACCGGGTTGGCTGCCCCAACGATCATTCGGTCATAATGCGTGTAAACGCAATTGATGCCGTCTTTTGAAACAATATGGTCGATTAAAAACCGCTCCCTGATTAAAGCGGTGTCATAATTTTTAAAATCGTTGGCGTGTGCGCTATGCAGAACTTTCAATTGTTATTAGTTGATTAAGTTTATTGGGTTGATTAAGTGAATGGTGGTAATTTCAGGACAAGGAGATATTCTAACTTATTCAACTTAATCCAACTCAATCAACCATTCTAACTAATTCAACAAACCAAAGTTATCATTTACGATTACAAAATTTGGTAAAATAGTTCTTACAATAGCTTAATTTTTATGTGTCGGGGTCAGCCAAACACCTATCTGGCTATATCTGATTGATTTAAAGCTGCTTTAGCAGCATAAGCTGGTATCTGACTTCTTTTGCCGATAATGATCTCCGCAATTACAAGGTTTGGCACCCAACATAACCATGATGTGGCCCGGTAAGCAGTAATAAAATCCATGTGTAAAGCTGCTTGTGAAAGGGGCAGGTAAATCCGCAGCGTAACGGCTGCAAAAGCAAGTGCATAATTGCGGATCATCCAGTTTTCATGTTGTTTTATATTTCCTTTACGAATACTGGTATATGCTTTTAAAACGGTGAAGAACCACAAAATAGCCAGCAACCCAAAGCCAAAAGAACTGACGATGCCACCCGACGCAAAAAAGGCGATAAACAAACCTGCCAGGCTGCTTAAAATAACTGCGATTACATAAATTCTGCCTACCCAGCGATGAGCGCTTAAGTATTTATCGCGTAACCTGCGGCTAAACTGCGTCCACCCTGTTAATAAGGCTATACCACCAAAGGTAATATGTGTATAGAAGATGGGCAGATAAAGGCTGCCGCTCAACAATTCCTTTGGTTTTGATTGCAATAGCCCCTGGCTGCGCATATCGACCATATAATAAGTTAAGGGATATAAGCCTATCGCGATAGCAAAAAAAGCAAATGGTACCCAGGGTAAATTTTTAAGCTTCATTTCAAAAAAATGACTGTTTGGAATTTAGACTATATATGTAATAAAAAAGTTACAATTAAAAATTAAACTATTAGTTTATTAATTTTTTTAATTAATAGATAACAATACCATTAACAGTTAAGGATGTATGAATTAATATTATTACTAAATATTTTGATATGTGCCAATTTTATAATCAGAAGCCCAATAATATTTTCCATAAAAGTGATCGTCGTCAATATTATCCGTTAATATTTTATTAACTTTGTTACGATTTGATAAACCTTATTTATGCTAATGAGAACTTTTTTATATTGGATTCTTGTTTTCCTCGGTTTGGTTATCACCGTTGCTGTGGCAATGATGATCATTAACTGGAGTGTAAACTCGCGAATATAAATTTCCTGAAACCCTAACCGTAGTCATGTTAAAAACTGCACTGCTTTTTTTAACAAATGGCTGTTTATTCACATTTCTGCCTGACTTAAACCCCTATAAAAACTTTATTAAAAAAAGATTTGCGGAGAAAGATTAAAATCTTACTTTTGCAGCCCCGACGGGGTGTAGCGTAGCCCGGTATCGCGCCACATTTGGGATGTGGAGGCCGCAGGTTCGAATCCTGCCACCCCGACCAGTAAAATTAAAGCCTTGTTCGTTGCAAACGAACGAGGCTTTTTTATTTCGCAGCGATGTAAGTTTTACCTGCAAAAGCAGAAAAATAAAAAAGACGAATGCGCAGCGCAGGCTTTGATTATACTGAAGCCCCCACTTCAAGATCGCCGAAGGCAATCCTGCCCCCCCCGACAAATAGGCATATCATAGAGAATCAAAACATTGTAAACTACCTAATTTACAGCGATTTGTGCTTTTTATCATACCCAAAAATCCCAATCAATATCAAAGAAGATGCGAGCAATTGCGTGAGTGATTTTAGTTATTTAAATTCGCTCACATAATTCGATATAAATAATTTAATATCAAGTATTTACATTGTTTATTTTGATGTTTTTTGGTGTGTTTTAACCGCTGTTTATGTGAGCGAAATTCATCATCTGCATCAATGATTATCAAGTTAACATAAAATAGCTTTTCGTTGCTGTAGTTACAAACTAAAGGCCTAGCCAATTCGTAGACCATAGTCTACAAACAGCGGATACTTTTTATGGGTATTTGCAGGCTTTATGATATATTACCCGGTTGCCTGAAGCGCGGCTTCCCAGCCAATGATGGCATTTTTTCGGATATACTGCCCGATCTCACCGTTTGATTTGATGACGCGGTGACATGGTATCAGGAACGCTACAGGATTACTAACAAGGGCAGTTCTCACGGAACTTGAAGCGCCTTTATAGCCCGAATTGTGAGCAAGATCACCGTAAGTGGTCAATCCGCCTGCCGGAACCTTTAACAAGGTTGCCCATACCTTGATCTGGAATTCGGTACCTTTCAGATGCAGTTTAATTTCAGCCAGGTTGCTCCAGTCCTCCGAGAATACACGCAACGCATTTTGCTGGGCCATGTCTAAGCTCCTTCTATACGTTGCGTTTGGGAAGGTCCGGACCAGGTTCTGTAATGTCTTTTCTTCGTCTTCGTCAACGAATGTCATGTGGCAAATACCTTTTGAAGTCGAAGCTACCAGCATTTTCCCAAATGGTGAATCAGCGTATGTGTAATTGATTTTTAGTGATTCACCACCATTTTTAAATTCGCCGGGGGTCATACCCTCAACTTTTACAAACAGGTCGTGCAGGCGGCTCGTGCCGGACAACCCAGTTTCATATGCTGTATCAAATAAGCTTGCACCGGTATTTTTTAATATATCCTTTGCGTGTTCGACACTCAGGTATTGTAAAAACTGTTTCGGTGTAACACCGGCCCAATTCTGGAACATTTTTTGAAAATGAAAGGGACTCAGATTTACGTGTTCCGCTACATCCTCCAGTTTGGGTTGTAATTTATAATTTTCCTTGAAGAAGCTGATCGCTGATGCCACCCGCTTATAATCCAGCTCTTGTTGCGTTTCCATTGCTTTTAAATATAAACTGGGGAGACGGAAAGATCCAGGATTTGCTGAGTTTAAATAATTCAAAAACCGGTGCGGCAATTGAATTGCCGCACCGGTTAAAATCTTATCAAATATTCAAATCTCTATTTTCCCGTATGCCGGCAGTTAGTGTTTATTATTTTTGTGTTATCTGATTGATTTAAATGCGGCACACTTTACTAATGCGCCAAGCCTTTTTTTTGCTATTTCGCTTCAGCAAATTCGCCGACTGCTTTTATTTCAACTTCATCGCTTAACATCGGCGGGCCAAATTTGCTGCCTAAGTCAAAATCAGAACGTTTAAGTTCTCCTGTTAACTGAAAACCGGCGTCGTTGGCTTTGCTCTGCGGGTTAGCAACCGTACCGCGGTACCAAAGGTCCATCGTAATGGTTTTGGTAACACCGTGCATCGTGAACTTGCCAGTAAGTTTGTATTTGCCCGGGCTGACTTTGGTATTAGCTGTGCTTGTAAAACTAATGGTCGGGTAAGTTGCTACGTCAAAAAACCCGGCAGTTTTAAGGTGATTGTCGCGCATATCGACACCTGTGTTAATTGATGCTACGTTAGCTGTCAGATTAAATACTGCATCACTAAAATCAGGTTTGGTTGTGGTAACCGTTACTTCAAAATCTTTAAAAACGCCATCAACGTCATTGATTGCTAAGTGCGTGATGGTGAATTGCAGGTGCGAATGCATCTTATCATTCTTCCATGTTGTTTGCGCAAAAACGGTTGTTTGTATAGCTATAATTGCTAACAAGATAGTTATTTTTTTCATTTTTTTATTATTGCTTAATTATGTTTTGAAAATGTTATCTGGTTTTCAATCACCGGCTTTCAGCACATGGCGGCTGGCCTTCTGCTCGTCAATTAATGTGCTACAATAATTGTATTTTGGTCAAGTGTAAGTAACCACTTATTTTGCTTTTTTACAATTATATAAGTTTTCATGTGTCGCTCATTGTGATGCTTTACTCCTGCGGGGAATTCATAGTCACTACATTTATGAACAACATTAGCCATCGCAACGGTTGGGCTCAAAAACCGGACTGTAATGCTTTCTACTGTCAGCGTAACGCCTTTTAAGATGGTTTGACATAAAGGCCGGAGCTCTTTCATAACTTCGTCCCGCCCTTTCGTAATTCCGCCAATTGGATTAATGTGTTCCCAATTCCTTGTCGTATAAGATTCAACATTTTTAAATGCTCCATCGTTATAGTCGTCCTGATAAGCCAAGACTACATTTTTCACCAACTGCTCATCTTTTGAACTTTGTCCAAAAGAGGTGTTTGACAAAATAAAAGCTAAAAATATAAGCAAACAGACTTTCATATTGGTTTTACAAAAGTGTTTCAATACGTTTGCTCCGTTTTTGACGTAATTAACGGCGGTTGCTTTACACATTCCACTTGTTGCTCCTGTGGTTAGGGCCACGTTGTTTTTCATTTTATTTATTTTTAATTATGATTTTAAAACGTAAATATTACTTTACTGTAAAGCCGCAGCAACCTAAAAAATAAGTTGCCACAGCAGTCCTATCGTTATTATTTGTTACCGTAAATCTTGTTCAAGGATGTTTCAACAGCCGTAACTTTATGCCCAAGCACGTTTTCGAGCGTAGAAGTAACTGTGGCAAACTCATCAGCTTTCGTCGTTTCTCCGAAATTTGCAAATAAGTCAACATATCCGGCAGGAACACCAGCCTCCATAGCTACCTTCCTATATTCATCTTTCGATGGAGAGACATACTTTATCGGGAGGTTAGTAATTGAACTCATAATATCGGCGATGTCGCCCCATGACAAGGCTTTCGGGCCGGTCAGGTCCAGGCTTTGATTGTCGTATTTACCTGTTTCATCCAGTAAAATAATCGCTCCTGCCTCGGCCAATTCACTGCGGCTTACAAAAGAAGTTTTGCCATCACCTGCCGGAACATAAATAAGATGTTTGGTCAAAACATCATTTCCTGCGAAAACTGGTATCATTTCAGTATAGGTACCGTGTTTAAGAATGGTATAGGCAATTCCCGATTCTTTTAACTTAGCTTCAGTATTTAAATGACCCGCGGCAACCGCTCTGATCGGCGAATCCCCGGATTCAGTTTTACGCTGGTAACTTGTGTAAACAATGTGGGTAATGCCGGCTTCCAGCGCGGCTTCAACTATGTTATCCTGTTGCGTGATGCGTTTTGAAACATCCGTGTTTGAAATCATATACAAGGTGTCAATTTCGTTGAAGGCGTTCAACAGCGATTCGTAATCATCATAATCGCCGATTTTAACATTCACACCGATTTCTTTCAGGCTAGCGGCTTTTTCTTCACTCCGCGCTAAAGCGTACACATTCTTTGCACTTGTTTTACTCAATAAAGTGGTGATCACGCCCATTCCTAATGATCCTGTGGCACCTGTTACTAAAATGTTTTTCATTTTTTTAATTATTTTAATGTGTTTATCGTCTCTGCGGTATCAATTTATTCCTGTTGACTGTCGTTAACATTGAACTTTCAATTCCCATTGACAAGTCAAAAGTCGGTAGACTGCGAACAGAAAGAAATCCGAATCTTGCGGTCTTTCGGAAGAAGTAAAAAATAATCAGGAAAGTCATTTTAAAACATGCAGGGCTCGGAGTGAAGGTGTTTATAAAGCGCCGCCATACGACTGTTAGATCTTGCGACGGATTTAAAAGCATTATTTTCTTCAATTAATGATTTCCGATGTCTGAGGTAATGTTGATTCCGACAATGACATTTCTCATTTGATCGCTTTTATTTTTTATCAACAATATTAAATTTTCAAAATGATTTTAATTGCCTGTTTAAATACATGACAAGAAATGTGCAATCCGTTGCTAATACAACTCACCTGTTTTTTGACATAAATGCCCCTTATTTTGTCACGGGTGCACCCACAATATCAGGGTGATATTAAGGAGTTTTATGTTTTTTAAATTGTCTGGTTGTTGTCAATTACTCCGTTAAAAAAAAAATCAAAAAAAATTTGCGCAACTCGATAGTTGCATATATATTTGCAACTCACTAGTTGCACATTTATATGAAACGCGATATTTACCAGGCGATAGCCGACCCGACCCGCAGGGCAATCCTGACATTACTTACTATAGGCGCCATGACTCCCAATACCATTGCCACACATTTTGACAGCACCCGGCAAGGTGTATCAAAGCATATCCAGGTGCTGGCCAAATGCGGAGCCATTGACCAAACCCAGCGCGGGCGCGAAATTTATTACCAGCTAAATATTGATAAAATGAAAGAGATAGACCATTGGATGGAAGCCTTCCGCAAGTTGTGGGAGACCCGTTTTGACCAGTTAGACAACTTATTAAAAGACTTATAAACTAAACAATCATGACAAACAATTTTTTGTTCGAAACAGATCTTGCGGCTAAAAAGATTCACATCGTCCGCGAATTTAACGCGCCAATTGAAAAAGTATGGAAAGCCCATACAGACCCTGACCTGCTTGACAAATGGGTGGCGCCGAAACCATGGACAGCCAAAACCAAAATATGGGATTTTACAGTTGGCGGGATATCGCTTTATGCCATGATTAGCCCTGAAGGCCTGAAACATTGGGTTTATGCTAAATTTACCGCAATAGAACATGGCAGCGCTATTTCAACAACCGGTATGTTTTGTGATGCCGACGGTAACCCGGCTACTGATGGGCCAAAATCATACCGGGATACTAAATTCTCATCCATTGATGGTAACAGGTCGAAGGTAGATACGGTGATCACCTTTGAAGATGAATCCACCGTCAAATGGTTCGTCGAAGGAGGCTTTAAAGAAGGCACTATGGCGAGTCTTAACAACCTGGATGAATTACTTGCTTCGGAATAAATCACTTTAAAAAAATAACCATGAGAAAATTAAAATTACAGATCCAGATGACCCTCGACGGTTTCGTAGCCGGTCCGAACGGTGAGAACGACTGGGTATTCATACCCGGCACGCCAGACCCGGAGGCTCTACAACAGATTATCCGGTTCGGTATCGACCTTGCCACCAGCTGCGATACCCTTCTGCTCGGCCGCAAACTGGCTGCTTCCGGATTCTGCACACACTGGGAAAACGTGGCCGACAACCAGCCAGATAATCCCTGGAACCCTTTGGCTCAGTTGATAGCCAATCACCGCAAGATCGCCTTTAGCAGCAGCGAAACCAGCCTCCCCGGCCGCAACCTGGAAGTGGAAAACGGCGACCTGACCACGGTTGTACAGGCGCTGAAAGAACAACCAGGCAAGGATATCCTCGTTTACGGCGGCGTCGATTTTGTTAGCTCGCTCATCAGTCACAACCTCGTTGACGAATATTACCTTATCGTTAACCCCGTTGCCATTGGTGCCGGCCTTTCTATTTTTAAGGAGAGAAAAACATTGAAATTAGAAAGTTCAGTTGCTTACAAGAGCGGGAAAGTGCTTAATAAATATTTGCCGGTGTAAAGTTGGCAGTTAGGAGTTGGCAGCTTGCAGTTTTACGAACAGCTGAGATAAAAACATTTTACGCTATATCAATTAATCTATAATTTATATCAAAAAAACACATTATGAAAACCAAATTTTTAAGTGTTGCTTTGGGCATTGCCTTATCAGCAACCATTTTGAGCGCTAATGCGCAAAAGAGCTATACCGAAGGCCTGATAACCCTCAAGGCCAATGGGAGCGGCCAGGATATTGAACTGAAAACGTATTTCAGAGGTGATTCCACCGCTACTATGTTTTCTGCCGGTCCGGCAAATATTAAGCTTTTAGCAGACGCTAACTACAAATTTTTTGCTGTAGTAGCTGAAGTATCCGCCTTCAAAGTAAAAAAAGCCGCGATTTATACACCTGCTGAAATCGCCCAGGCTTTAAACAATTTCCCTGCACTGACATTTACCCCATCGACTGAAACTAAACAGATCTCTGGTTTTAACTGCAAAAAAGTAGTGGCAACAAATACTAAGGATCAAAAAACTTATGAGATCTGGATAACCAATGATATATCATTGCCAGCTGATGTTATCGACAAATATTATGCGTCTATTGGTGGCGTCCCTATACAATATACATCATTCCAGACAGGACCAGATGGCACGCCTTCAATCGCTGAGTATACAATAACCAGCGTCTCTGATCAAAAGGCTCCTGCAGGCACGTTTGGTATAGCACCTGATTTTGATAAGATAACAAAAGATCAGCTTGATGCGATGTCGCGCGGCAGGCAATAAACTTATTTTACCGTCTTCGCAGTGTTTCCAGCACGGGAACCTGCGAAGCAACATGCCGGAGATGACACACAGGGTTATCTCTGAGAAACCCTGCTGCAACAAAATGAACGGCTCTATCTTTGGTACCCATAAGACATTGCTATGATTAAGCTTGTGACCGACGATTTCCAGTAGTTCGTTTTCCTGGCTATGTCAAAGCTGGCTTGCTGAAAAACTTCCACTCCCCTTCCGAAACGACTTCGACCTGACCGGCTACGACTGTGATCGCGGTTTGTTCGTCAATGGCATAAACGGCTGCCGGAATTTTTGCAGCCCATTTTTCCGCATTTAGCCCGCAAGCATCCTGGAAATTAGGGTTATTAAAGTGTGGAATGACCGCGAAGTCGGTGAGCCCTGCACCCTTACCTGTAATGAATGTCCTGCTGATTTCGCCCTCTCCTGTATTGAATACCATATTTTCCGTTGTGAGCGGCGTCCCGCTGCCGCCCCTCGGATTACTGTTGGTCTCGCCAAAGATGGTGTTTACAGCCATACTGCCTGCGCTCACGCCAACATAGACCAGGTCTTTGTTTAAAGAAGTCAATACCTCTGTAAGGCCTGATTGTTCGAACCAGTATGCCAGGTACAGCGGATCGCCGCCCCAAACCAACAGCGCGTCGGCTTCCTCAAGTGAAGATACCCAGATATCTTTTTTAATACTGGTAAGTGCTGTGAGTTCAAAGAGTCCCATTGTTTTCCAGCCCAGGTCGACGAGGGCGCCTTTCATCTTTCCTGCGATCGGCCACCAGGCGTAATTCGCGCCGCCTGGAAATGGGTAAACACCTGTCGGAACGAGCAGCGCACCCGACTCACTGATGGGCTTGCCCAGGAGCTGTTCGAGCGTGTCCCCGATACTTTTATTGGAAATACCGGAAGAGGTCAAGAGTAGTTTTATCATCAGAACAAAAATAGTTGCGGATATCGAATAAATCAAGGGCAACCAAGACAAAAACAGGGTTGTTCGCGCCAACGGGCGCAGCTATTACCGTAGTCACAGGGTCTCGGGCCGGGACCCTGTGCTGCAATATGCCGCCGAGGACATGGGGATCCTTCGCGAAAGATCCTGCCGAAACGGCAAATACGATGATGTTTACTTTAAAAAGCCATCCAGGTAACCTAATATGGTTTTCGTCTCCATCATCAGGCTGACATGCCCTTGCGAAGGAACAATGGCCAGATGCGATTTTGGCATCGGCCCCAAATCAGCAGATACGGCCCCTCCCAGCAATTGATACGTTTTTATCAACTCAATTTTATCCAGGCCATCATTGTCACCAGAGATGATCAATACAGGCATAGTAAGCTTGGCAACATTGCTGTCACCCATGTTGAATGACGTCCCGACAAAGGCAAGCATCTGTTCTACAAACTTTGTCCATTTTGTTGTGTCAGGCGCTACCGCGTCGTATCCTGCTTGAAAAGGACTATGCATAAAAAATTCAGGCTTGAAACTTTTAAACGCACTGGTTACTTCGGGCCGCCAGCCGGTACTTTTATAAGTAGAAGAAATGATAACTAATTTTGTTACCCGTTTAGGGCTTTGTATGGACAGCTGGTAAGCCACTGAGCCACCCATGCTGTATCCTGCAACATCAGCACTGTCAACTTTTAAGTAATTCATCACGCCCTCCACGTCGCTTGCCATGGTAGCAAGGTCTAATTTTCTGTCCGAAAACGGTGTGTGCCCATGTCCCTGCATTTCAATGGCAATTACTTTTCTTGTCTTTGACAATTCAGGTATTAATTGCCCCCAGTTCATCTGGATGGTATAAAAAGCACCATGTATTAATACGATGGGCCTGCCCTCGCCATATACTTCATAATAAACCTTAATGCCATTAACAGATGCATAGCCGCTTTCGGCAGGTTTAAGCTGCTGCCCTTTAGACTTAGAAATTATAAAAAGGAGCATAGCAATTATTACTGCCGCCTTGTTGAGATTAAATCCCTTAAATACTTTTTTCATAAAACGTTATTTAAATTATTTTGATTTTGTTGACA
>Ga0207076_1162_pt2 | contig 14556 bp, 12 predicted proteins | sample Alteio_BWMinHeat_62_FD_153568 | JGI IMG/M metagenome (GOLD analysis project Ga0207076, IMG submission 153568) | Enriched cells from forest soil in Barre Woods Harvard Forest LTER site, Petersham, Massachusetts, United States -... | ecosystem: Environmental > Terrestrial > Soil > Temperate forest >... | reverse complement strand
AGTAATGGGGTGGGCACAGTAGTCTCGTCGAATATCTCAACTATTTCGATACGATGTCAGCCCGCGCAGGCTGTAGTGACAACATTTGCCGGCGGCGGTCCAAACACTATTAGCGATGGAGTTGGCACTGCGGCTGGGTTTTTGACTCCTACCAAGATAACCGTGGACATGACAGGCAACATCTACGTTATCGATTCCCACTCAATACGAAAGATCACCCCTCAAGGCCTTGTCACAACCTTGGCCGGAGGTGACTTACCAAGCAATGCAGATGGCGTTGGTTCAAACGCCAGTTTTGCTTACCCGTTCGGTTTGACTACTGATGCATCTGGAAATATCTTCGTCGCCGATTACTTTAACTATAAAATTCGTAAGGTGAGTCCAGCGGGCATCGTAACGACTTTTGCTGGCAGCGGTGTCCCGGGTAGGTCTGATGGCCCATCTGCAACCGCAAGTTTTTTGGGACCAACGAGCATCGCAATCGATGGCCACGGCACGATGTACGTGCTGGACAGCCATGACAGCCTAAACAGCTTAATTCGAAAGATTACATCGGATGGGGTAGTGTCAACTCTGGCGGGTAGCGGGTATGTTGGAGGTAGAATCGCGATTGATAAATCCGACTACCTGTATGTCAGTGACTCTTCCAATAATTCCATTCGTAAGATTGCACCGACCGGTGTCGTCACGACATTTGCGGGGCCGAATGGTTTTGATCATCCAGGCGGATTGGCGTTTGATGCAGGCGGAAACCTTTACGTCGCTGATGTCATGAACCAGCAAATCAAAAAAATTACTCCGTCAGGGGTCATCTCGACACTTGCCGGACGGGGGCCTGGCTCGGGCACCGATATTGATGGTATTGGGAGCGTTGCAAATTTTTATCGACCTGTTGATGTCAGTGTAGATGCTTCGGGCGCCCTGTATGTTGTTGATTACGGTGCAAACCTGATCCGCAAAATTACTGCGCAATGAGTGGAGGCATTGGTTTATGTATGGATACTGTTCGATTAAAGAGATTATGCCTATGCTCTACCACAAACGCTCAAAGGATAAAGTATGGCAAGGCCCAATGCGGTATTTTGGCCTTCGAATTCGAGAATACCTTTCTCAAGCATTTTCCGAGGGCAGCGCGCCGTGAAATTACTGAAGATATTGAACTGCCGTACTATTAATCAAGCGTATGGCTAGCCTTCGGCAGCGGAAGCATTAGCCGAATAAAGGGGGGGCTCTCGCGGCTGCGGACTTATGGACGGAAGGTGACGATGGTAGAACTCATCCCTGGAACAGCCGTCAGCTGATCACACGAGTCAGCGCGACAGGTATGGCGAACTCCTGGGTAGCGCAAGGCACAGCCAAAATTGGTTTCAATATAGGTGCGGTCTTCCAATTTCTCTCCGGGATGCTGACTGTGTTGCTTATGCTTCTTTTGGGCTTCGGCGTCACACTTTCGACCTAAATCCCAATGATTCCGGCAATTACCTGGGCAACCTCGGTCGTAAACTGGTTCGTCCTCGTCTACGAGGCCATTATTGCTGGCCCGCTGTTCGGCATTGCTCTTGTACACCTGGACGGTGACGATGCGATCGGTAAGACCGGCCAAGGCTACCGGATTGGTTATTACTACACCCGACGCCATCATTGTAGTACAGCCTTAATAAGCGCTCAATTGATCGCTTACGTACAGTTGGCATTGGCGCTACTGCGCCGCCCCGAAGCCCATGTATCAAATGAGGTCAGGTTAGCACCTACTTCTCTGTAGGCGTATCTACTATTCTTTCGTAATTTATATCAGTTACCCCCTTTGCTGCCTTACTGCGCTGGCCCTTCGATTTTGGTCTTCACATATCGGATTGTTAGATCTGCCTCGACAGTATACAGAGTCATATTTGTTACCTAGAAGGAAAGCTGCCATAATCTCAACGAATTAAATAAATTGCAATTTCCATGAAACTAACATTAGCTCTCGACCGTAATTTTAATAATTTTGACCTGCTCAGGCTAATTGCGGCTACCGCTGTCATTGTCGGCCACGCTCCTGCAATTGCTCCAACTGGCACAACTGTTGATCTTGTTTCTCGACTAGTGGGTTTTGATTATTCAGGTTCCCTGGCGGTCAAATTCTTTTTCTTTTTAAGCGGATTGGTGGTTGCAAATAGTCTGTTTGATAAAAAAAATATGGCGTTATTTATCGTCAGCCGCGCAGCGCGTTTATTCCCTGGATTGATTGTGTGTGTGCTGCTCTCTGTAATCGTCGGTAGCTTGATATCGACAAAAGAGTGGGGAGAGTATATTTCCCATCACGACACAATTTCGTATATGTATAACAATTCGCTGTTGCGAGAAATTAAATGGACATTACCAGGGGTCTTTGAAAAGAATCCGATTAATACAGTGAATGGTTCGTTTTGGACATTGGTCTACGAAGTTGCCTGCTACGCATGGCTTGTCGTATTTTGGAAATTAAAAATGTTTGACGGCCCTAAACGTGGTGCCGCTATTTGCATTGGTATTATTGCGGCTAGCTTTTTCTTTCCCACGCTAATCCCGCCGTTCAATGCATTGCAGACTGCCTGGCAATTACCTGGGTGTTTTTTTCTTGGCGTTTTTTTCGCCGCTGTAAAAGGCCATATAGAAATTAATCTAGGAGTTGGATTCGCGCTGTGGTTACTCGCTTATCTTTGTCGAAGCACCGCGATGTTTCAGTCCCTATTTTATGTCGCGCTGTTCTATACCAGCATATATATTGCAACCAGGGAGCTAGTTGTAGCTTACTGTAAGCTACCCGTGGATATGTCATATGGTGTGTATTTGTATGGTTACATCGTGCAGCAAATTGTTAAACAGGTCTGGCCCGAGCATGGCCTGCTGTGGAACATCGCGTTGGCGTTTCCAATTTCCCTTCTTATTGGCTACCTATCATTTATTGTGATTGAAAGGCCGACCATGCAACGGGTTAAAGTCGCAGCTAATTTTGTTGAAAAATTGAAGAATCTGAGAATCTTCCAGCATCCAAAGGCTAAAATCAAAACGACCTGACAGTTTGGATGAAGGTTTCGTCTAATATAGTGAGCCGTCAAAAATCATCTGGACGCGGAGACTGAACGCCAGCAAACGTATTGACGGCAGCGGATGAGTCAAATTTTTAACGGCCTTACTATCTTAACAGTATCAGATCAATTAACACGGCTACGGTGTTAGGTCAAAGTGATGACCTTTAATGTGGCCTGATGGCCGCAATTTTTTTTATCATATGGCAATATGGAGTGATAGAAAATTCGTCAAACGATGTGGGGAATGAACTGAATTATTCGAAGTCCCAATGGTCAAGACGGCGTTGTGCCTGTTCACCCGGCCCGGCGAATTCCGCACGGTGCGGTGGGCAGATATGACCTGGATGCGAAAGAATGGCGCTACGTCGCCACCAAGACCGACGTAGATCACATCGTCCCGCTAGCAGATCAGGTCGTCCAATATCTAGGCTACATCCACTCGCTAACCGGCAACGATGAATATGTGTTTGGCGTGCGGGGCGGCATCAGGCACCTATCTGACTGCGCCATCAACACCACACTTAAAACCTTGAACTACGCCAGCGACGTGATACAGCCTACGGTTTCATGTATACCGGCGTAACCAAGCTGGTGGAAATGGGTTGGAGTCCCCAAGCTCGCAACAGGCTAATGGCTATCGCTTTGAAAGGCGAATACCGTACTTGCACATGCCCAACATGGCTATCAGCTCATGGTCTCGTTGACATTTTTAAATATCCAGTTCGTCGCGGACAATGCTCGGCGGGTTCATGCCGACTACCCACATGTTTCGTTGCTAATCCCAGACTGGCAGCCTAGCCAAATTCTCGCTGGACGCCTCGCCCAACCGCATTAGCGTAGATACACCAGTCATGGGAACGGGGCCAGTCACGCTGGCAAGCTCAACTTGGGCTTTGGCTATCGGGATAGCCCTGGGCCGCGGCACCTGGTAAGTGCAGAAGTAGCCTTGGCGACGTTCGCGACTGCGGGCAGTTATTATTTTTGCGAGGCAAAACCGCAAGCCATTGTGAAATTATTATGCCATTTAAGCTATACTTGATACTCTACTCCTTCTGAGCGCCCCGATGAACGCACACGTTTTCCCCACCAAGTTCAGCACCTCTCCCCCCGCCCGTTTGTCCCATCTATTACTCCCCTTCGGAACGCTCGCCGTAGCCCTGTTGCTGACCGCTTGCGGCGGAGGCGGATCATCGCCCTCTTCCGGGAACGGCGGAACTCCTACTAATGGTGGGGGCGGAAGCACCGTCGTCAGCGGCGGCCCCATCATCGGCACCTTGCCCGTTGCGGCGAGCCGTCTGAACTTTGTGGCCGGCAGTATCGGTAGTCCCGGCAGCGTTGACGGCCCTGCCGATGTCGCTCGCTTCAACAACGCTAATCACATGCTCATTGATTGGACCAGTAACACCGTCATCATTGAGGATTTTGGGCGACTGCGTAAAATATCGGCGTCGGGACAGGTCAATTATTTCGCAGGAAACAGTAGTTTTGACGACACCGGTTTTACCTGTGGCGACGGTCAAGGGGAACATGCCTTCTTTGGTGGTTACGACGCACTCGCGGCCGGCAACAATGGCGACATTTATGTCGCCGATAACGGCTGCTTCAATGTCCGCAAAGTCAGTAGTACAGGCGTGGTGACCACTGTTGCGCAATTTGCCAACCTGTACGCCATCGCCGGCCTCGCTTTTGATCGTAGCAGCGGCAACCTCTATGCCACCGTCGTCACTGCCTTCGCCAACGGCGTCTACAACTCCCCGCAGGGAATGATCCTGCAGATCACACCAGCTGGAGCGATCAACACCTTCGCCGGCAAGCCGGATGTAACCGGCTATGCCGACGGGCGGGGTAGCGCCGCGATGTTCAATCAACCGACCAATATCGTGGCCGACCAGGCCGGCAATTTGTTTGTTAACGATTGCAAGAACGGGACTATACGCAAAATCGACAATACCGGTACTGTTAGCACATTCATCGCACAGTCGACGGGTATGGTGCACTGTCCCAGCCAGTTAACGATGGAGCCCGGCGGCAACTTCGTCCTCGTCGATAGCGTCAGCGGCATTACGCGCCTTACTGCGCAAGGACAAGTGATCAGTACGATGCCTACGCCGACCATCAACGACAACATCGATCCTAGTTCGCCCCATACCAGCGCCAAGCTGTCGGGACGACCTCTAGCAGTTGACACCTCCGGCAACATCGTATTTAGCAATATCACCTCCGTACAGCGGGTATCAGCAAGCGGCGTCGTCACTAACGTGGCGGGCCTGGATATGGTCAGCGGCGACGCCGACGGCCTCGGCGCACGTGCACAATTTCGAAATCCGGCGCGGATGGTTGCCGATGCCGCTGGAAACCTGTACCAAATGGAAAGCTACAACACTGACGTCAAGATGCGCAAAATCACACCGGATGGCGTCGTGACAACCGTGCTAGCGGCGCAATTCGGCGACATCGTCGATGGCGTCGGGGCAGCAGCGCGTTTCGGTTTCATTAGCTCGCCGGCTATGGACCCTGCCGGCAACATCGTCGTGTTGGACTTCTTCGACTCGACTCCCCTCAACTCCACGTCTTACCACGTGCAGCAAGCCATACGGAAAATCAGTCCATCAGGCGCGGTAACAACCGTCTACAGCAAAGTCTACAGCAAAGTCTTCCTTGACCAATTTCCCACTGAGAGATTAACGGATATCGCAGTCGACGGCGCCGGGACGATCTATGTCTTAAATAATCCTATAAACTTTGCCGACAGGAGCCCTAGCAAGATCCTTAAAATGAACAATGCTGGCCAATTGGCAGCGCATGTTACTTTGAGCGCACAAATTGGGGGCAATTTCGCCGTTGATGCGCAAGGCGACGTATTTGCGGTCTTCAATGATGGAACGCTGCGCAAAACATCACCACAAGGCGTAGAAACTGTCATTGCAAATTTCGCATCGTTCTACATGCACGCCAGTCCCCCGATAACCATCGACGCCGGCGGTAATTTCTTCGTTTCAACCGCCTACTCTGTCCTAAGAGTGACGCCGCAAGGCGTGATCACTACCTACCTGGGATCCGGCCTTCGGAGTGGGACACAAGTGGGTACGGCGCCAGGCGGTCTGTACAATCCCGGCGGTCTGACTATTTCCGGTAATACGCTGTATATCGCGGCCGGCAAAGCCATCTTGGCGACTGGGCCATAGGGCAGACTGGCGAGGCCGCGGGCGCTATTTTACGGGGCACCACAGCGCAACGCCTTGCAGCGCTGGCGCGGGCATGTGCCCCTGGGCGCCAGATCGGCGCCCAGGCCATTCGCCGAAGAACGCCCTCCTTCGTTAAATGCAATGCGCTTCTTGATATTTGCTGACGGAGCGGCCTTCAAACAACAGATGTGCCCGTCGTCAAAATTACACTAACAAATCATTAAAGTTAGATTATAACTTTGACGATTTTGGTTAAATTGACAATTAATTCGAATGCAAATTTCTGCTAGCCGAGATTGCGGAGCTACGGCCAGATTGTCACGAAAATCACCTTATCCTAGTATGCGCGCGCTATCGGTAATTCAACTGTTGCGGCCGATCATTTTTTGCCCGGGCTGCCGCTTTCCCTAGTCCAGCCTAAAATCATGGGACAGCGATAGGGCTTGGGTTTGTCGACCTCCGTGTGTGTCACCGAAAATCAGCAGCCTGGGTCAATTCGACGCTGGCGCCGACAGGCGGGGTCAAATGAACCCAGTTGGCCGGCTGGCGCCCATCACGTCATATTTGTTGTGGGTTCGTGCGTCGACGCACGCTGGGCAACAATGACTCAATTTCCTCAAATTTCCTTCGACTGGTGTCGCTGAAGTATTTCTTCCTTTTCATCTCTCCATAATCGAGCTCATGGGGAGTCTAAACAAGTTTCAGTAAAATACTTGCAATTTAATCTATACTGTTTGCTTTCAATATTGTTACTTCACTCTATGAAACTGACCGCGACAACCCCCAAGGCCGCCATTTATCAGCTGACCCAGGTCGCCTGCATCGTGGCTGCAGTATTATTGACGGCCTGCGGCGGCGGTGGATCAAGCTCCACCGGCAGCACAGTCGGAACACCCGGTGGCGGATCAACTTCTACCAGTGGCGGCCCCATCATCGGCACTTTGCCTGCCTCGGCCAGCCAGTTGAAACTGGCGGCTGGCAACATCGGAACCACAGGCAACATTGATGGCCCCGCCAGTGCCGCGCGCTTTACTAGTGCTTCGAATCTGACAATCGATTCGCTGGGCAACACTGTGGTGTGGGATTCTTACGGTGGGGTGTTGCGCAAAATATCCCCCTCCGGCCAGGTCAGTACTCTTGCGAGCCACTACGTGGACCTGTTCCAGCCTGACTGGTGCGCCGATGGACAAGGTACGGCCGCCAATATCATTGGCGTCACTTCGATGGCAGCTGGCAATAGTGGCGATGTTTACGTAATTGACGTCAATTGCGACGCCATTCGCAAAATCAGCAGCACGGGATTAGTGAGTACTATTGTCCCTCAACTTTCCCAAAAATCAGGAGCAGTTGGGACTAACTATGCCTGGAGCGGCATTGCTTTCGACCGCAGTACTGGCGATCTTTATGCAACAACATATCGGTGGTTCACCGTGAAATTTCAAGTGGTCCAAGAAGGTGGAGCAGTCGTCCAGATTACTCCAGCCGGTACGGTGAGCACGGTCGCCGGCAAACTTGCCGTCACTGGCTATGCGGATGGCCCTGGCACTTCTGCATTGTTTAATCAGCCCACCGAGATAGTGGCCGACAGCAACGGCAACCTGCTCATCAATGATTGCGGGAACGGCGCCATCCGCAAAATCGACAAAGCCGGCACCGTCAGCACCTTTGCCGAGCCATCGCCTGGAGCCGTGGGATGCACCAGCAAATTGGCGATGGATGCGAATGGTAACTTCGTCCTCGTAGATCAGGTGAAGGGCATTGAACGTATCTCGTCCGTTGGTCAAGTGATTAGCACGACACCGGTACCTGCAAACCCAAGCATGTACATCAGCAGTCCGCTTGCAACTAGGTCTATGATCGTCGATGCATCAGGCAACCTCTTGTTCGCCAACGGAAGCTCGGTCGAACTACTAACTCCAAACGGCAGCCTCAGTACGTTGGCTGGTATCGACATTGTCTTTGGAAGCACAGATGGCGTGGGCAAATCCGCACAATTTACGCAGCCTGGTAGCCTTGCCGCGGACGTGTTCGGCAACCTGTATATCACCGATACGAACAATTCCTTTATACGCAAGATGACTCCTGGAGGGGTGGTAACGACATTCGCTGGCGCCCCGCTACAGGGGGGGGAAGTCGACGGAATCGGTGCTGCTGCCCGCTTTGGTCTGCTGAATGGACTTGCCATAGGCCCGACAGGCAATCTCTATGTGCTCGACTACTACGGAACTCGTAGAATACGCAAGATTACACCGGAAGGCGCCGTCTCCACTGTATTTACGACGACAAGCGACTGGGCAAACTCAAACGTTTTCAAGGCCATCGCAATTGACGCTAACGGCGCAGTCTATGTGTCTGTCGACAATGTTGCTTCGACAAATAGCCAGATTATGAAATTAAGCGGCACAGGTCAGCTTGCAACGTACCTTACCGCCAGCGGCAAAGTACGTAGTTTTTCTGTCGACGGCCAAGGAAATATTTATGCGGTCATTAACTACGCTCTGCGCAAGATGACACCGCAAGGTGCAGAGACCATCATTGCAGGTACCCCTGGCAACCCCAACGTACAAGACGGTACAGGAGGCAACGCTGGCCTGGGCGATGCATCAACGATCGTCGTAGATGCTGGCGGTAATTTCTTTCTGGCGGACGCAACATTTAGTTTGATCCGTAGGGTCACGCCGCAGGGTACCGTGAGCACCTATCTTGGTACGCTCGGGAGTTCCGGCATTCTCTTGGGAACTGTCCCTAGCAGCCTCTACCATCCCCAAGGCATGGCGATCGCCGGCACGACTTTGTACTTAACCTCTGGTAACGCAGTGCTATTCACGGGACAGTAATCTCTCTGCCCCAGCAAACACGGCGTACAACACTATTCGGGCATTGAAGAAGTAGCGTGTCTCCGCAGCCTTGCATATTGACATTCCAAGTCCGACATAGAGTCAGCATAGGATTGTTTTCATTGGTTCTTTGCATGAGTTTTTACTGTGCAGTTAACTTTAAGATTGGAGAGTTCTTTCGACCATCCGGTTCTGGCCGCTTTATGCCGTACGAGTTAATTATTATTGCGTTGGAAGTGACCACACGTACGCAGTTTCGTCATCAGCAACCTCGCTACAAAGCGTGCCCTCGCCGTGGGGCCTAGGTTCCTCCAATGTCGCCGGGCAGAATTTTTTTTGCAAAAAAGAAATGCAATTTATTCTATACTACGCATCATTTCAACATTGAGCTTATCGATGAATTTGCCCGCAATCGTCTCTCGCGCTTCCTTTTCGGGCTTAGCCAGAGCCCGTTACTATCTTCCGCTGGTCTGCTTGTCCGCAACAATACTGCTTTGCGCATGCGGCGGCGGATCATCGTCTCCCGGCAGCGGTGCAGTTGCCGGCAACGGCGGCACGTCAGGTACAACTGGTGGAGCTTCCAACGGATCTAGCGCCGGTAGTGCCAATGCCGGCTTTGGAGGCCCCATCATCGGCACCTTGTCGATGAGCGCGAGCCAAGTGAAACTAGTAGCTGGCAATACGGGTAGCTTCGGCAATATCGACGGCGTGGGCACCGGCGCAAGGTTCCATGGCGCCAGCATGATAGTGATCGATTCTTTCGGCAATATCATCGTATGGGATGCGACTAACTTCGTCCTGCGCAAAATTTCCCCCAGTGGGCAAGTCAGCACATTGGCCGGGCACTATGCGAGCGACGCTAATGGACCCGACGTGTGTGCAGACGGGCAGGGCACCGCGGCTAACCTGGGTGGGATCACCTCGATGAGCCCCGGCAACGGCGGCGACATTTATGTCCTAGACCAGAATTGCTCCTCTATCCGCAAGATCACCAGTTCGGGCCAGGTTAGCCGTATTGCGCAAACCAGGACTTCTGTTCACTACACTGGCGTTGGCGGGCAAAGCGGCTACACCAAGAGTGAAGTCTTGGGCGGCGGCCTCACCTTCGACAGAAACAGCGGCAATCTTTATGGTACTGTCGGTTATAGTCACGTTGACTACGACGTGCGACGCGGTCCTGAAGATTTTGGTGATAACCTTCTGGAAGGACAGATCCGTCAAATTACCCAGGCGGGCACAATGACAACAGTCGCAGGAGCGCCGGATGCGGTCGGTTATACAGACGGCGCCGCCTTATCTGCGCAATTTAAAGGTCCCTCGGATATTGTCGCCGATGGCAACGGCAACCTCTATATCAATGATTGTGCAAACCATGCGATCCGCAAACTAGACAAGACTGGCACGGTCAGTACCGTGGTGGCGGGAGTATTGGTGAACTGCCCCAGTCGACTGGCTATGGGTCAGGATGGAAACCTGGTACTGGCTGACACACAGTTGGGGATAATGCACTTCTCCCCTACTGGCAAGCTGTTGAATACAATGCCCATGCCGCCCAACCCTAGCGGGAACTTTATCCCACTCAATATAGCGATCGATACCTCCAATAACATGGTGTTCGGCTACGATGCAACAGTGACGATGCTAGCCCCAGATGGCAAGTTCATGACGCTGGCCGGTATGGACAGGGCAGCGGGCAGCGCCGACGGCGGCGCCTCAATGGCACAATTTGCTTACCCTATTGACCTCGCTGCCGATGGGGCCGGTAATATCTATGTTGTAGATGCGGGCAACTACACGATACGCAAAATCGCGCCGTCAGGTACCGTGACAACACTTGCCGGCACACCCGGCCAGCCAGGTCAGCGCGATGGCATCGGCGCAGCAGCCAAGTTCAACAATGTGTCGACGCTGGCAACAGACCCTACGGGCAATTTGCTCGTGCTGGACGCTTCAGCGACAGGACAGCAAGCAATACGTAAAATTACGGTGGACGGAGTAGTCAGCACTGTATTTCAAGCGCAGCTTCCGCTGAGATTGCAGGGCTTTGCGATAGACGGCAGCGGTACCATCTATGTCTCCACCATCAACGGCGCTATGGCTGGCACTCCCTACATGAACCCGCAGATACAGAAGCTCAGTAGCGCCGGCCAACTGGTGCCTTATCTTCAACTGAGCAGCACGGTTTTCAATTTCGTCGTCGATAGCCAAGGCAATGTCTTTGGCGTTATGAATGGCGTGCTGCGCAAAACGACACCGCAAGGGACACAAACCGCTATTGCCGGCAATGATGGCGATTTTAGCTTCAAGGACGGCGTGGGCGCTGGTTCGAGTCTGGGTAGGGAGCAGAAAATTGTAATGGATGCCGGCGGCAATTTCTACCTGCCTGACGTCAACGGTGTTATTCGCAAGGTCACGCCACAAGGCGTCGTTAGTACTTACCTGGGAACATGGGGACGCGTTGGCATCACACTGGGTACTGCGCCTGGAAGTTTATTCTCGCCTAGGGGCCTGGCCATTTCCGGCAACACCTTGTATTTCACTGACGCAAACGCGGTGCTGTCGACAGGGCAATAAGGCAGAAGACCAAGGTTCGGCCTCAAACCTCGCACCTGCGGGAGTTTTCAGAGATGCGCGGCAGTCGATATTTTGATGAACAAGGGCCACATTGAGAACCGAGTCAAAAGACCGCTTTTCGCCGCTTCCAAACAACGCTGGCATGCCCTGAGTATTCGTTATTGAACCCAGGCACCTCAAGTTACTCGCGCTCCGGAAAACGACAGCCGGAAAATAACTCAATACTTCCAAACACCGAATCTTAGATGAATTTTCCGCTGTTTTTTTCTGAATGCTTAATGGACCGGCACATATTGGCGATATTGATTTGAATAGCTTGCATTCCTGCATGCATTTTTTTCAGTATCGCTCAACAGTTTTTCGGTCAACGCGCTTCCAGCGCCGAAAGTACCGAAATGGCAGAAGTAATCGCTCCGTCGCCATAAATCAGCGCCGCCCCGAATAGTCCGATCGCTACAATTATAGGCCTCTGGTGCTTCTTGATTGCAAGCAGCGACATCAGGGCGAGAATTCCTCCCTCCCCATCATTATCGATTCTCATTGCAAAGCCAACATATTTCACGGAGGTGACTATGATGAGTGTCCATAAAATCAGCGATAGCGTACCGAGCACCACAAAGGGGGCCGGCGTACCTCCTGTCATGTTGAGAATCGTTTTGAGCGTATAAGGCGGACTCGTTCCAATATCGCCGAAAACGATTCCCAGCGCAGATAGTCCCATTGCGGCAAGACCTGATTTGCTCGCTGTGCCGCCCTTATTTGGCTTAGCGCTGATAGACAATTCCTGAGTCATCAGGTACCAGTCCCGCATTGAAGCAGCAAGCTGAAGGGAATGCGTGCGCCTAGGCTGGGTGGGGACTGAAAAGATGGAGAGAAAAGTTCGCTCTTGGCGGCCGACCATTACGTTGACTTATTATGAGCAATGTTCGAGAAGTTTATTAAAATTAATGATCAACATCATTTTTAATGAAATGAACCACAAGGCAGAAATCGGATTGATGTCGGAAAAGAAACGATATTTACTGTACAGTCGAATAGCCAATAAAGAATTGGAAAAAATATTCCTTGATCGGCCATGACAGAATGGTATTGCACACCGCATGAGGACGGCAAAGTAAAAAATCTTTAGATGCTGACTACGTAGCATTGTCGATGAATTTGCAACATTCATAGAGGAAACATGATGATAGACGTATGCCGTACCATTCAAAACTTTAATGTCGGTCGCGATCAAGAGCGATTGCAGATGAAATATCATATGTAGTAGTCGCAATCAGTTCTGACAATCGCCGTCTTTAAATCGGGGACTGTCAGAACGGATTGCGACCACTACACACAAGGAGGATCGGCTTTGATTATGACTCTAAGTCAATGATATTAATTTTTGTGTGGCAAGCCCTCTATATTAGAGAACGTTACGGTTACCCTGGCTCCGCATGAATAAGGGTTATCACCGATCGCGAGTTGGGCACCATGGCGCACTGCAATCTCCCTACTAATTGCTAATCCAAGGCCGCATCCGTCTCCGCCAGCTTCAGTGCGCCGGTAAAAACGCTCAAGAACAAGCTCTCTCTCCGATAGTGGAATGCCATCTCCATTATCTTCAACGTAGAGCGTAGCCGGCATGGAAGTCAATCCTAGCGTCACCTCTCCGCCCACGCGACCGTAACGAATCGCATTGTCTACAAGATTGCCGAGCAATTCGCGCAGTAGATGTGGCTCACCGGTAATCTCTATGCCTTCTTCAGGGCCCTTGTATCCCAAATCCATATTCCGAGCTATAGCGGTATCCGCCCAGCGCTCAAGTTCTTCTCGAGCCAGCTTGGCCAGGTCCACGCGAACCAAAGGCACGGATTGTTCGCCTGATCGAATCGTACTACTGACACAGTGAGACAAGCTCTGACAACCTCTGTATTTGTGTGACTGGATTGACCAATAACTAACTCAACACGACAGGATTTGGCGCGTGAATCGAACACCAGGGCGGGACACTGTGATCCAATTTCTCAATGACCATGTAGGAAAAAGAAATTCCTGAAATCTAAACTCGATGAGATCAAATCGACGAAACTCGGTCTTTCAAAGAACGAATTGCTGAAATTGAATATGATTTACAAAGAGGCAGACCCCGCCCCGAAGGACGGGGTCTGCCGCGCGACTGGTCAGCTTACGCCAACAGGTTTTTGTTCGCGCGTGTGAGATTCACTCGGCAAGCTTTTTTCTCAGTAGCTCGTTCACCTGCGCAGGATTGCCCTTGCCCTTGGTGGCTTTCATCGCCTGACCCACCAGCGAGTTAAAGGCTTTTTCCTTGCCGGCGCGGTATTCGTCTACCGATTGCTGGTTGGCTGCCATCACTTCATCGATGATTTTTTCCAGCGCACCTACATCGGATATTTGCTTCAGGCCTTTGGCCTCGATGACCTGATCTGCCAGCGCTGCGTCGGCAGATGGCGCTTGCCACATCGCAGCAAACACTTCCTTGGCGATCTTGTTGGAGATGGTGCCGTCGGCGATGCGTTGCAGCAGCAGGGCCAGTTGCGCTGCAGTGACCGGGATTGCCGCGATGTCCATGCCTTCGCGGTTCAGCGTGGACGAAACGTCACCCATCAGCCAGTTGACGGCTTGCTTGGCTTGTGCGACGCCGGCGGCGGTGACCACCGCTTCGAAGTAGGTGGCCATCGCCTTCGACTGGGTCATGATCATCGCGTCGTATTCAGAGATGCCGTACTGGCTGATGAAGCGCTCGCGCATCGCGGTCGGCAGTTCCGGCATGGTAGCGCGTACCTGTTCTATCCACTCTTTGCTAATCGCCAGCGGCGGCAGATCCGGGTCCGGGAAGTAGCGGTAATCTTGCGAATCTTCCTTGCTGCGCATTGAGCGGGTTTCCTTGCGGTCCGGGTCATACAG
>Ga0207076_1176_pt1 | contig 14615 bp, 20 predicted proteins | sample Alteio_BWMinHeat_62_FD_153568 | JGI IMG/M metagenome (GOLD analysis project Ga0207076, IMG submission 153568) | Enriched cells from forest soil in Barre Woods Harvard Forest LTER site, Petersham, Massachusetts, United States -... | ecosystem: Environmental > Terrestrial > Soil > Temperate forest >... | reverse complement strand
CGGAAACTCACATAGCCATTTTTCAAGAATTCCGACCAACCCTTATGTTTGATCTGCGCCATCCAGTAGATTCCTTTTTTGATACAGCTGCATTGGTTACTACTTCTGAGCCCCACCCCCGGTGGCTGATTATCACAAAAGATCGTTTCTCTAAAATGCTGTTGGATAGTCACACTACTAATCAACTATACTTAATTGCCCAAAAAGGTCATTGGCAATTGTACAAACTAGTTGGACTCGAATTAAGAAAACTCCCCACCTTGGAGCAAACCTTTAAGGCAGGGCTCAATTTAAACGTTGGCAATTACTCTTGGGGCACCCTTCCCTTTGCTAGTGGCTCCAAGTAGAAACATCAATAACTGTTTTTGTTGTACTATTCGCTAATTAACCCATAACTAAAGAGGTATAACTATCCTATGAAACTAAACTCACTCGTTGGACTTTCTTTGCTCACTGGCACATTGCTATTTTGCTCAAATGTTAACGCTGCAGATCTAACAAAAGAAACCAAGATTACCAAGGAGCAAGCAACAGAAACCGCCCTGAAACAGGTTCCTGGCGGAAAACTTAAAGAATCAGAACTCGAAAAAGAAAATGGCAAGCTGGTTTACTCTTTTGATATCTCAGTAAAGAAAGGCATCAAAGAAGTACAAGTGGATGCAGTAACAGGCAAAGTCGTAAGCATTAAGTCCGAATCCGCACAAGATGAAGCCAATGAGAAGGCTGCCGAACGAAAGAGGAATTAGCTCATCGCCATGGTGAGCAAATACTTCTTGTAATACTAAAAATTCACTGTCATGTTCATGGGCATCAATTCTTCTGTTTACGCTTGTTGTTAGCGTGCCCTCACAACCCATATATGCGACTTTCATTTTTATCCTTAGCTAGTGGGTTGTAGACTCTACAACAGCATCTACTTTATGAACAGCCGTGTACTCTTTTAATATGGCACTATATGTATCAATAGCCTCTTTTATCTCTGAAATCGTTATGAATTCATCTGCAGCATGAGAACGCTCAGATGAGCCAGGACCCAGCACTACACTTGGTGCCTTGGTATAGGCCATATCACAGGTTCCATTAAATACATAGCTGGAAATACCAGGACAAGCACGTTGAATAGCCTTAAGTAATGGGGAGTCCGAGTCACTATGCATAGGGTGTCTCCGATTGAATACAATTGTAAAATCCATCCCGTTTTTTTTAAGCTCAGCTTCTACCCAGGAGTTGTTTTTATCAGGCGTAGTTCTAATATCCAAAGTAGTCTCAACCAAATCCGGTATTTGATTAACACTCTTTCCACCACTCACAATAGTTGGCTCAATAGTTGCTCCACCCCAGGATGATTGGTCCTTAAGGTCTAAAGAACGTATGGTTTGTAGATCTTTAACAAATTGATCACAAGCATTGCGTCCTTGCCAGGGACGGGATGAATGGCAAGATACTCCGCGTGAACGCATAACAACTTGCATATTGCCACGCATAGAAGTAGCTACCCCTAGATTAGTTGGCTCTCCAAAAATAGCTGCATCGTATCTGGGTAATTCCGGTTCAATTTTTGTAAATCCTTGATTCCCAGCTTCTTCCTCAGCAGCCAAACAAAGTATTATCCGTCCATATCGAAGAGTGCCTAGCAGTCTTAAGGCTGCTATTAGACTAACCACAGAAGCCCCAGCATCACTAGAACCTAAACCGTAAATTTTATCGCCCTCTACTTCTGCTCCAAATGGATCACGTACCCAACCTTGAGCCGGTGCTACAGTGTCGATATGACTGCACAACAATAATGTATTGCCATCTGAAATACCAGGACAATCAACAATAAGATTGTTCCCTAATCGTTGTACCTGACTTGGAAAATAAGACTGCAAGTATGTTTGCAAATAATTTGATACCAGTTCTTCTTGACCAGATAAAGAAGGAATACCAACAAGAGCCTTTAATAAGGCAATGGTCTCATCAAGAATTGTATTAATTCCCATGCTAGTACCCCATATTATTCACGACATCTGCAGGGTCAATACAGTACGTTGTCCGCGGGCGCCTTCTCGAGCCGCCCCTACACATGTGAATAGTATAATCGTTGCTCGAAACCATGGAGCAAGGTACTGCCTGCTGCATCAGCACCGGTGTAGGCACTAGAAATTTCACCATAGGTACTGTCTTTCATGGATAGCAAATCAAAGGGACTGCGAGCAGTTACTACTTTTATGGCTCCTGGTATTAAGGTAACCTGACAGGTCCCAGTTACACGTCTTTGGGTACTCTCTAGAAATTGCTTAAGATCCTCCAAATAAGGATCAAATACTTTGGCTTCATGAACCAGTTGTCCAAAGGATTCTGCTAGTGGTTTTTTGCCAGTAATTTGAGCTTGAGATAGGACAATTTTTTCTAGAGTACGGTGTGCTTCATACAGAATATCTGCTGCAGGTGATTCATAAGCTATACGTCCTTTTTTTCCAGGAATTGAGGTACCAACATGGTAATGTCTACCAATTCCAAACTTATTACCTATTTCAGTGAGTCTACAAATAATAGCTATTGGATCAGCTAACACTTCCCCTTCAAACTCCAGCTTTGTTACCTCACCTTTGGTAAAAGAAAGTGATAATGTACCTTCCTTTAGATGTGGATTAGATTGATTGTACCAAGCATCATCTGGAAGAAGCCCATCAGAAACTAGGGTTTCTTTACCACCAATAGACACACCCCAAAGCCCTGGATTGTAAGAATAAGTGGTGCGCTTTTCAGGAGCCGTAATTCCCAGCTTGTTTAAGTAATCAGCTGAGAAAGCACGGGTAATACCAAATTCACGAACTGGTGCCTTACAGTTGATTTTGCCTTTACTTAGAACTTGAGCTGCAACGTCAAATCTATATTGATCATTACCTGCTCCTGTTGAGCCATGTATAAAAAAAGTAGCACCAATATCCTGGCATAGTTCAAGTACTTTTTGAGCAATGATCAGACGTTCAGCACTAACGCACAAAGGATAACCATCTCTGCTTACGTTACCAAAAATAAGGTATTTGATAATCTGCTGGTAATACGTCTCAGCTCCTTCGTAAAAAATGTGGTCATCCGCACCAACTTCCTTGCTGCGCTTAGCTATAGCGTTAGCTTCATCAACACTAAATCCACCAGTATTAACTGTACAAGTTATTACTTTTTGAATTCCATAAGCTTCACGACAGTAGGGCACCAGAAAAGAGGTATCCAAGCCACCAGAGAAGGCTATAACTGCTGTGCTCATGGAACTAAAATTCTCCTTGTTTTTCTATAATAGGTAGGAATAGCTCACCGTCACGTTTAACTAAATAAGGAGGAGCAATTATATATTTCTTTCCTTCCTGAATGCTTTTCTCTATACGCTGCTTAGCATCAATATCTTTTGCATTCATCCAGAAAGTTGGTTCCTGCATTTCAGCTGAGTTAAGATATTTATTTCTATCCAAGTAATAAGGATCGTAATCCAATTCCATCTTATAGATGAAAGTCATATCCTTACATGGGTGCACATGAACAATAGGTTGATGGATTTCCATGTATCGTGCAAAACGCCCATGTATACGCACAGACCAGTTATCATATTGGGCAATACCATAAAACTGCTTATAACCTAAAGACCTATAGACCTCAAAGGCCAATGCTTTAGTACAAAGGCCTAGCCCTTTTGGTCCATCCAAACGACTCCTTAGACTAAACAAGGAGAATCCAACTAAGCTTTTACCATCCAACCCTAAAGATGCAATCTGTCCAGTTACAGGTAAATACTCCATCTTACTTAAATCAATGTTGGAGGCTTCTTGATAGTGCTTAAGTAAATCTAGTGGAATATCAGATATTTTCCTCATAAATCCAACAATTGGGGTTTGTAACAAAACACAATCTATCAATACCCAAGAAGGCATTTTTAACCCGGGATTTTCAAAGCTTAAGGAGTTAGACATTCTATAAGCTTCTAGAAATGATGCGTGATTGGAATTTTCCAACACAAAACAATCTGGAGACAGCCCAAAAGGTGTTTCGTCAATAAGTGGATACAAATAATTGGATGTAGCAATGTAAGGTTTGTAACCCAACTTCTGCAAAGCTATCAACCACTTAGGAGTACCTTTGTATTCAGTGATACTACCCCCTACGAGTTGAGATAAATCACTACCAAGACTAAGATCATTACCAGGGTAATTACCTGATAAATTTGTCATTCCATCCACTATGCCTGTCATATTGTTCATAAGTTTATTTCCTTAAAGTTGTGTACGAAAAACCCGAGTACTTTAGAAAATCACTCGGGTCTGATTAGTTATAGATTTGAATCTTTAGGATCAAGCCAACATAACATCACCCGAGTAATTTCGGCTGCGACGTCGGGTGGATCGGTTAATGAGGTGGTTAACTTGATGCAACATATAAAAGAGCCTTACTGGTCAACTTGTAAACCGAACAATATATTTTTTGTACGCATTTGTCAATGAATGTTAAAAAAACTTGATAATTACTCTATTGACGTGTGTAGCAGTTGACCTTATGCTTTGCACACAGTTGATTATTTCAGGAGATGCTTTTCTTGTTCACTAACAATAATCCAACTAACCGACGTAGCCGCCAAAATGACTTGGGGGCTTCTTAGTGCACTGATTAAATTTGAATCTTGACACCAATAGTTCCCGAGTTCTTAAAGAACCCGGGTTTTTTATTTTACAGACCATTAAGTAGAAAGGAAAAGGCAGAATGCAACTGTCCAGCACATTTACAAAATCACCAGCACCCACTATAGACCTACCACTATCATCACCATTGTCTTACATTCGAGATCAACGGATGTTTAAAGGACGTGATCTCTTGAGAGTTAGTGATTTATCTGCCTTAGAAATTGAACTGATACTTAAGGTGTCAGCTCTACTAAAAAGTCATCAGTTGGATTCAGCACAATCCTTATTGGCTAAAGGGAAGACTTCGGTGATGCTTTTTGAAAAACCCTCCTTAAGAACACGAGTGGCTTTTGAAACTGGTATGTCTCAACTTGGTGGTACTTCTGTTTTTATGCATGGACCAATCGGTGGAGTACATTTAAATGATGCAAGAGAATCAACAAAAGATATTGCCTCAAATTTAAATTGTTGGGTGGATGTAATTGTAGCTAGGACTTTTAGCCAAAAAACAATTGAAGAATTAGCTGCTTATGCTGACATTCCAGTTATAAATGCCTTAAGTGATCTAGAACATCCCTGCCAGTCCTTAGCAGACTTACAAACTCTTCAGGAGCATAAAGGGCAACTCAAAGGACTCAAAATTGCCTTTGTGGGGGATGGAACTAATGTTGCTAATTCTTTGATGTTGTGTGCAGCTAAATTAGGACTGAATTTTACCTTAGCTTGTCCACCCGGGTATGAATCCCCAGCTGAGATAGTTGCTACAGCCAAGGCTGCTGCACTGGAGTCTGGTGCTATTATCAATATAACTAACGATCCTCATGAAGCAGTAATTAACGCTGATGCCATATATACTGATTCATGGGCATCCATGGGGCTAGAATCTGAGGCAGAAATAAGACGTCCAATATTTACTCCTTATCAAGTCAATAAAAAATTACTGGAAAATGCCTCACCTGAAGTGATCGTAATGCATTGTTTGCCTGCTCATCGAGGAGAAGAAATTACCGATGAAGTACTAGATGGACCACATTCAGTAGTTCTGGATCAAGCTACCAATCGTTTACATACTCAAAAAGCCCTATTATCATTGATTTTATAAAACCACCCTTTAGGAGTTGATAATTATGAACGTAAAAAAAATCCTGTTAGCCTACAGTGGTGGCTTAGACACTTCCTGTATCCTTACCTGGTTAAAAGAAACTTACAAGGTTCCTATAGTGGCCTATTGTGCCAACATAGGGCAAAAAGAAGATTTTGATGCTGTCCATAAAAAAGCGTTGGCTACCGGTGCCACAAAATGCATAGTTCAAGATCTACGCAAAGAGTTTGCTAACAATTACATTATTCCAGCAGTGCAAGGCAATGCCTTTTATGAGTCCGAATACCTTATGGGAACTTCCTTGGCTCGTCCTTGCATTGCTCAAGGCATGATTGATACAGCCTTAAAAGAGGGTTGTGATGCCATTGCTCATGGCTGTACCGGAAAGGGAAATGATCAGGTTCGTTTTGAACTAGCAACCAAAGCCCTAGCTCCTCATTTGCAAGTGATTGCACCATGGAGGCAGTGGGAATTCACTAGCCGTAATGATTTGTTCGATTATGCAGAAAAGCACAATATACCGTTGCCTGCTACAAGAGAAAAGCCTTATTCCATAGATGCTAACTTAATGCACATAAGCTATGAAGGCGGCATCCTAGAGGATCCTTGGCTCGAACCACCAGCAGATATGTTTACATGGACAATTTCACCTGAAGCAGCTCCAAATAAACCAGAAAGTATAACTATTGAATTTAATGCTGGGGTTCCAGTAGCTATAAATGGTAATAATTTAGATCCACTGGAGCTCATTGAATTGAGCAATGAAATTGGTGCTCGTCATGGTATTGGCCGGGTAGATTGTGTTGAAAATCGTTATATTGGCATTAAGTCCAGAGGTGTATATGAAACTCCCGGTACAACCATCATTATGAAAGCTCATCAAGCCATAGAGACCTTGACTCTAGATAAAGAAGTAGCTCACTTGAAGGAGTATCTGTCCTTAAAATTTGCTGAGCTAATTTACAATGGTTATTGGTTTGCACCAGAAATGAAAGTGCTACGTAAGGCATTAGAGGAAACTCAAAGCCATGTCACTGGAGTTGCCCGCTTGAAGCTGTACAAAGGCAACGCTCAAGTTACTGGTCGAAAGGCAAAGTCTTGTCTTTATAGCAATCATATTTCCAGCTTTGAAAATATGTCGGCATTTTCACCAGCGGATTCTGGTGGTTTTATCAACATCAATGGATTAAGATTATCCAATTGGAGCAAAACCTATGAAAGTATTGAGGAAGGCGTTCGACAAACAACTTGATCCGCTAGTATCTGACTTTGTTAATTGTGTAAAAGACGACACTGCCTTAATCGAAGTTGATATTCAAGGAAGCCTTGCTCATGCTGAAATGCTTGCTGCTGTTGGGTTAATTACTTCTGCCCAAGCCACCAAAATAAAGGCAGGACTTACTCAATTGCAGCAAGAGTTTAGCTCTGGTCAACGTCAGTTGGATCCGGCTTGTGAAGATGTACATATGAATGTAGAGACTGCTTTGCAATCTCTCATCGGTGAAGATGCGTTGTATTTGCACACTGCTCGAAGTCGTAACGATCAAGTAGCCTTGGATATGAGACTCTACACACAATCGAAAACCAATGACTTGATGCTATACATCCAAGCCCTACAAAAGGCATTGTTGAGTGTTGCACAACAAAACTCCAGTGTAGTAATGCCTGGCTATACACATCTTCAGAGAGCTCAGCCAGTGCTTTTTGCTCATGCTCTACATGCCTTCGTGGAGATGCTGTCCCGAGATATTGGCCGTTATGATGATTCTTTAAAAAGAACTATGGTTTCACCACTTGGTGCTGGGGCCCTAGCTGGAACAGCTTTACCTATTAACCCAACTATATCTGCAAAAGCCCTGGGGTTGGACTCTGTATTTGCCAACTCATTAGATGCAGTAAGCGATCGTGATTTTGTAGTGGAGTTTTTAGCGACATCAGCACTAACTGCCATACATTTATCACAGTTAGCAGAAACCTTGATAATCTGGTGCACCAGCGAATTCAGCTTTATTGAGTTCGAAGATAATGTAACTACTGCCTCTAGCCTAATGCCTAACAAGAAAAACCCTGATCCAGTTGAGCTAATTCGAGGCAAAGCAGGAGCAGTTATCGGTGATCTGGTAAATGTGTTGGTGACTTTAAAATCATTGCCGTTAGGTTACAACCGCGATCTCCAAGAAACAAAATCAGCACTCATCAATACAGCAAATACTCTTGAATCATCATTAAAAGTAATGACTGTAGCTGTTAGCTCTATGAAGGTACATGCGAATCATACTTTACAGGCAGCTTCTGACTCGTTCTTATTTGCTACTGATATTGCAGAATACTTAGTGCGTCAAGGAATTCCCTTCCGGGAATCCCATCATATCGTATCGTCACTGGTTCAACTTGCACATCAACTTAAATGTTCTTTGGATGAGCTGTCTTTAAAGGATTTCAAACAAGCTTCCAAGGAGTTTCAAGAGGATGTTTTTGATTTATTCAATCCCTTAGCTTCAATCACTGCCAAGTCATCGATTGGAAGCACCAATCCAAATTTAGTTACTAAAGCTATGCTTGTTTCTCAAGAACAGTTACCCAACCCTTGAGTTTTTATAGATGTGATCTTCTACTTTTGAGCTGTAAATTGTTTTACCTCCACTGATGTGATGATCATATTTTTGTGTCCATTGATGGAGCTTGTGCTTGTAATGACAATAGGCAATTTATTTGCCTTGTAATCCTTTGGCACATGAAAAGTCCATGCCACATTGCCATTCTTATCCGCTGTCTGCTCACTTAGATCAAGTGGCTGTGCTAAGTAAGCTCCTTGAGCATCAATGCCGCATTTTGCATTTGGCACAGTCTTAGCAGAAAAGGTTACTACACTGCCAGGAGCAGCTGACTTGGTGCAATGTTTAAGGGAAGGAATGAGATTAGCTCAAATAAGTTCCTCAATATTTACAAATTGCAAATTAGAAGTCTGGCTATAGGTAATTTAAATAACTCGGTGACAGGAACAAAATTATTCCTATAGCATCTTCCTCATGCTAGCCGCTAGTTTTTTAGGTGGTGAGCTAGTATTTAAGCATAAACTAGGGGTTATAGATGATACGACTCCATGATCACACTCAAGTGGAGAAGTTAAAATGCGACGATTTATGCCCGTTGAAATGCCAGTTATTTTTATCTGCTTTTTTATCATTTGCTCCTTATGCTTATGGGGACTTAAGTCTAAAGGACCAACAAACAAAAGCTTTGAAAATGGAGTTCCAGTGCAATCAGATGCAATTTAGCCACCTAAAATTAAAAACCAGACTAGTGTAATGGACACTCAACATTAGAGAAGACGGATAAAGTTGGAACCAAAGAACTAGTCCCTCGTCTTTTGTTTTGTATTGATTATTGACTGGTAAAAATGCAAAACAAAGGAGATATTGTATGAAGGTTTTTAATTATTTGCTTGAAGATAGCGCGCACATCTTAGAGCAATCAGAAGAAACCATAGAGAACTTTTCGGAATGGACTATGGATCGGATTTTTGAAATGACCAAGAAAATTCTAACTGCAATCAAGCATCATTTTGAAAAAGAGATTATCCTAGTACAGAACATAAAATCAAGTGATGGAAGCAAAAACATACTAGACCAAGCAGAAAGAGAACGGAAAACTATCTTGTCTAAAATTGACAGAATAGTTATGGTGCACGTGGATGAACCTGGCTTTAAACAGTTACTGGAATCAATTGTTAGAGACTTTCAGGCTCACCGTAGTTTCTGTCAGGACAAACTTTATTCAGTAGTTAAACGACTATTGTCCAAAACGGATCTTGATCATATTAATGAACAATTAGGGCAAATTATTTTCAGCTAATCGTAAAAAAGCACATCTTTCATCTTAATCAATTTGTTTAATTTAGCAATATGGCAAGTTAAATCAATGGTGTTAGGAGATAAATTATGATTACAAAAACTGACAACATAGCAAATATAACTCCACTCAAAAAAGAATTAGTATTGTGCAACTTGTCATATGAATTGATATCTGTTTTACATAGCAAATCACCAATGTTTGAAAATAAGTTGCTTAACAAGAAAGGATATGATGAAGGCTCAAGGCAATCTCAGTTAGGGATACCAAATCCACCACAACCAGTTCCTCGCCCAGAATCATTCCCTCCAAATCCTCCTCAACCTGGACCGCATCCAGTACCATTTCCACCAAATCCACCGCCGCAACCCGAGCCTCACCCGGAACCATTCCCACCAAACCCTCCTCAACCTGAGCCTCATCCGGAACCAAATCCATCACCAGGAAGACCAGATCCAAGCCCACCACAACTACTTGAGCACGGATAGTCTTATGTAATAAGGTTGGATACAAAAGCACCCAACCTTTTAAGTCTCTTACCCATATGTGTTATTCATCACAGCAACTGCTGTCGTCTTTCGGTTTCTCTTTTTCTCTCATTTTGTTCTTGTCCTTTTCAGTTTGTTCATCATGTCTTAACCCAGGTGTATTGGTTCTATCCTTCTTCTCCGACTGCCTATGTTCTTTTTCCTTTTCCTCCAACTCAGTTCCAGTTGGTTTGTAAGTAGTTTGTTTATCTTTCATGGCTCACCTCTTGCAAAAATAATTTTTTTGCGTCCTACGCATTTGTTGTTTAAAATTGACGAGACCATTTTGTATTTGTTCCATTACATGTCTTGCAAATTAAGGAACATATTTCTTGTGCTTTGCTCAATCAAACAATATCGGATAAAAATGAGGCTTGTATCCTCATGTCAAATAAGGATTCCTACGATTTGGTGGTTTTAGGTGGTGGTTCTACTGCAATTACAGCCGCATATGACGAATATCCAAGAACAAATGTACAACATATCTTTGCTGCTGGAGATACTATAGGATCCGCATTTGATAATCAAATGGCAACACCAGTTGGTAATCAGGATGCCTTAATAACCATCCATAACATGTTCAATGAAAAGCATCAACGCAAGATGGACCATATGATAATACCAAGAACCATGTTTACGCAACCCGAAGTTGCTACAGTGGGCTCGACTGAGCTATCCGCTCAAAAAAAGGTTGGATTGCAAGAGTTCTATCGTACCCATGTCTTCTATATCCAAAGCAACTCTGGTACGTGAGGAATTAGGAATGACAAAAATTGTGGTGAATAACCAAAGCAAAGAAATTCTTGGAGCCTCAATTGTCGGGCATGCGGCTAGCGAGGTTATACACGAGGTAGCTATGTCCTTAAGATTTCATGCCACCATTACTGATTTTACTGATCTTATTCACGTATATCCAAGCATTGCAGAATCTCTAAAGGCAGTTGCCAAAACATTCCAATAAACAGTCCCGATTATAATTTGATTGAACTAGAATAAATACAAGTTGATGAGTGATGGGAGCGTTAGAGGTGATACGCACTATCTATTGCTCAAAGACTTGCATAACGACACATCATTTAGATTGAGCAAGCATTGAACCAGATATAAAGGAAAACAAGAATACCAATATTGCAGATCCAAGTATGGCTGGTATAAGCGGTACCCCAGCTAATGAAGGACCAATAAAACCGAATAATTGAGTACCAATCCATGCTCCTAGAACACCAAAAACGACAGAAATCATAAACCCGCCAGGAATGTGTCCCGGAACCAATCTGTCAGCAATCCATGCACAAGCACTCGCCACTACTAAGTACATAATGAACATAATTAAGCTCATGAGTCTTTCTCCTCTGTAAACTATAAGGGTAAAGACGAATATAGCCAGGAGCAAGTTCCGCTAATCTCATAGCTATAATAAAGTCAATTTGTCAGATTATATAATTAAGGGCTCGACATCAAACTGTCGGGCCCCTTATTAATCAAATAAATACTTCTAATTCACTAGACTCTTTGCAGAAATTCTTTCACTTCTTTTTCTGCTTGGCTTTTTTCATACCCATAACGACGTTGAATAATTCCTGCAAGCTCATCTCTTCTACCTTCAATAACCTTAAGATCATTGTCGGTAAGTTTACCCCATTTTTGTTTAATCTTACCTTGTAGTTCTTTCCAACTTCCTTGCACTTGATCTTTATTCATAGCCAAACCTCCTATAAAGTTAGGGTGTCCTTGATTACAATACAAAACTCAATTAACTTAAGTCCCTCTCTTTGGTTTTGTCAACGGATTCAATAAAATCATAATAGATTCAGTAGCTCGTTAGCATGTTCCTCTTCCTTAGCCAGCACATCTTCAAGTAACCGTCTGGTAGTCGGATCAGTATCACCAACATATTGAATCATTGTCCTGTAAGAGTCTATTGCGATACGCTCTGCCACCAAATTTTCCAACAACATTGACTGGAGACTATTCGCTTCAATGTATTGGGAATGGCTACGAGATGAGAGGGTATCCGGATTGAGATCCGGATACCCTCCAAGTTGCGCGATACGAACAGCTATCTTATCAGCATGTGTCTGCTCTTCATTAGAGTGTTTCAAAAGCTCTTGAGCAACTGGTTCAGAATTAGCACCTCTAGCCATATAATAGTGCCTACGATAACGTAAAACACAAATCAATTCAGTAGCTAGAGCCTCATTGAGCATTTTTATAATATGCTCCGGATCGGCCTCATATTGTTCAGTAATCACACCTAATTCAATATTGGTCCGAGCACGGCGTCTGATTTCCGCTATGTCTCTTTTAAATTCGTCCAACATACAATACTTCCATAACAATAAAGCTGAATGCACGCTTCTTAATTCATGACCATGATGACGGCATCAGATTCATAAGGTTCCTTCATGTGTAATGAGAAATCAGAAATTTAAGCGGAGGTTGTTGACTAGTGCTAGTTAAAAGTATTTCTTGATCTCCATGTTAGATCTCAAGCAAGGAACAATCGTCTGTAACTTTAGTCTAAAATTTTTTAGAAGCGTTAAAAACTGATTTTGCTTGCTATTAAGGAGACGAACAATGGACATATCATCTTCAAAATCTAATACGACAACCTTGCAAACTCAAAACTCCACATCAACTACAAGAGATTCAGGTGAAGTTTTTCCTTTTTTGACTAAAATTTCAGGAACCTAAAGGAGGTGAATGTCATGCCCAGGGATAGCAAAAATAAATATACAGACAAACAAAAACGCATGGCTGAGCATATTGAGGAAGGTTACGAAGAAAAAGGAGTAAATGATGAGGAGGCTGCTAAAAGGGCTTGGGCTACCGTTAACAAGGTAAGTGGTGGTGGGGAAAAAGCCGGTGGTTCCGGAAACAAAAAATCTGCCAGGTCCAAATCTAGTGCCAGAAAATCAGTGGCAAGAAACGCAGTTAGGACAAAACAAACTGGAAGAAGGATAGCACCAACTGCAGAGGAAAACCAACACAGGAAAAGTGGATGCTAAAAAATTCTGCAAAGATTAGGTTGATTGACAGGTGAAGAATGACATATAAAGTTAGTGACTTTGTTGTTGAACGCTTAGTTGATTGGGGCATAAATCGCATCTATGGTTATCCTGGTGATGGTATCAATCCTATACTTACAGCGTTAGGTAGAGCCGATAGGCCAATAAAATTCGTGCAAGTTCGTCATGAAGTTATGGGAGCATTTATGGCCTGTGCCCATGCCAAGTTCACTGGAGAAGTTGGTGTGTGTTTGTCCACCTCAGGACCTGGTGCCATTCAGTTGCTTAACGGACTTTATGACGCCAAGATGGATCACCAACCAGTCCTAGCAATAATTGGGCAACAGCCTCGCAGTGCCTTAGGTACTAGTTACTTGCAGGATGTTGATTTGCAAGCATTATTCAATGATGTAGCTCATGAATACGTCAATGTAGCTACTGTACCTACCCAAGTAAGGCATTTGATAGATCGCTCTTTGCGCATAGCCAAGGCAGAGCGAACGGTATCCTGCATTATCTTGCCTAATGATGTGCAGAACATGCCTGCAGTACCTCACCCAGAGCGAAAGCACGGAAAAACTTTTTCCGGTATTGGTTACTCTTTCCCCTCCATAGTTCCGTCCAATGCCGAGCTTAAAAAAGCTGCGGATGTCTTAAATGAAGGAACGAAGGTAGCCATCCTAGTAGGTGCTGGTGCCCTGGGAGCTACAAACGAAATTGTTGAGGTAGCGAACAAATTAGGTGCTGGGGTTGCAAAAGCCCTTCTAGGCAAGGCGGTTTTACCGGATGATTTGCCCTTCGTTACCGGCTCCATGAGCGTCAATCACAACTGGTCTGTCAGCAGATAACGCTACTTTTAGAGCTGTAATAATGTCATCAGGTTTGTCTATTGTGATTCCTCTTAGCCCAATTGAATCTGCATATTGTGCATAAGGGAAATCGGGCAAATCTTGGGATTCTGTAAACTTGGGTTCCCCTTCCATTACCCGCATTTCCCAGGTGACGAAATTCAAATCCTTATTGTTTAGGACTATTATTACTAAGCGTGGATCAGTCCAATGCGACCAATATTTTGCGATGGTGACTAGCTCACTGTTGCCGTTCATTTGCATGGCACCATCTCCTACCAGAGCTATAGCCACGCGATCTGGAAATGCAAATTTGGCTGCTAGTGCGTACGGAATGGCGCATCCCATGGAGGCGAGAGCCCCTGAGATTGAAGCCATCATGCCTGCTCTTATCTTTAGATCTCGTGCAAACCAGACAGTAGAGGTACGAGAGTCAGCACAAATGATCGCATTGTCTGGCAACAATTTCGACAACTCCCAAAAGACTTGTTGAGGATTGACTGGATTGGCTGGTGCGTAAGCTCGGGATTCCATTTCCTTCCACCACCGGTTGGTCCATTGCTCTATTTCAGTGCGCCAATTCTTATCTCTCTTGTGGTGCAAAAGTGGTAAGAGAGCCTGCA
>Ga0207076_1175_pt1 | contig 14664 bp, 11 predicted proteins | sample Alteio_BWMinHeat_62_FD_153568 | JGI IMG/M metagenome (GOLD analysis project Ga0207076, IMG submission 153568) | Enriched cells from forest soil in Barre Woods Harvard Forest LTER site, Petersham, Massachusetts, United States -... | ecosystem: Environmental > Terrestrial > Soil > Temperate forest >... | reverse complement strand
GTGTTGACAAACTTGCCGGCGATGTTGCCCCACTTGGGAAAGTACCCGAAGACATAGGGAAGTTCCGCGCCGTGGACGGCGCCCTGTGCCTCCTGGCCGGGAATGGCGTGGGCGAACTCGTATTCATAGGTTGGATGATGGGCGGCGCTGTGCCAGCCTCCCTGGGCCGTGGCCGGGCACCGAAGTACAAGATCGGCGGCCCACTGGTCGGCCGGTGAGCCGTAGAGCGGGTCGTCGCTTGCCTGCGCGCCCTCGGCCAACCCGTAGGTCGCCAGCGCCTGAGGAGCAAGCCCTCCGAAGAAATCCGCGATGGTCTTGCGCAAGGCATCTTGCGCCGTGGGAATATGATAAATTGCGGCCCCGAGCTCGCGCGACGTAGTGCCGAAGAGCAAGGGAATCGCGGCCTCTTCGCCAGCGGCAAAGACCGAAGCCGGCTGGCGGGCGATAACCCAGCCGTCGATATCCGGACCGAAGTGCGAGTACGAACTCTGGCTGGATTTGGATGCCAACAGTTGCTGCGCCGTCAGTTGACGCAATTGCTTCAAGCCCTCGTCGCCGGCTGGAAGCTTGAGGCTGGCCGCAAATGACTCGCCGGCCTTTTCGGCAACGGCCAGCTGCGACAGCGGATGGCTGAACGATGTGCCGCTTTCGGCAATGGCCCGCTGAAAGAGGTCTTTGGAAAGGCCGGAGGTCATCAGCAACCCGGTGTCAATTGCGCCCGCAGAATGACCAAAGACCGTGATGTTTTTGGGATCGCCTCCAAACCTTGCGATGTTGTCACGCACCCAGCGCAGGGCGAGAATCTGATCCAGGAGGCCGTAGTTTCCTGAGCCATGGTGCGCGGATTCGGCGCTCAATGCGGGATGGGCAAAGAAGCCGAAGATGCCCAGACGGTAGTTGACGGTGACCACCAGGACGCCGTGCCGGATCAGAGTTCCGTCCTTGTACAGCGCGCTCGATGCCGAGCCGCCCTCATTGGCGCCGCCATGAAGCCAGACCATGACCGGAAGGGACTGCTTGGCCGGCCAAACCGGCGTCATCACATTGAGAAAGAGGCAATCTTCCTTGCCTGTCTCGGCGTCGTGCCGGTTCCAGTCTCCCATCACCAACTGCTCGCAGGGAACGCCGAAGCTGCCAGCCGTGCGAACCCCGCTCCACGGCTTGACGGGCGCCGGCTCATGCCAGCGCAGATCGCCCACCGGTGGCTGAGCGTAGGGAATCCCGAGAAACTCAGCGCCACCATCCGGCCGCGCGACTCCCTGTAGTGGGCCGCTGGTTGTCCGCACCAGGAACCCGTCGGGCTGCGTCTTGCTCTGGGCCGCGCTCGCGGAAACCTGCGTGAAGCACGCAATCGCCAGCAGAATCAGGGCGAAGGGCGAGACGGGAAGCGCACTCAATCGATTTGAATCCTGGCTCACACGATCTCCTTTGAACAGCATCAATCATCGCATATCTCCTCCCCGTGGCCGTACAAAAACGCCCGGACCATCCCACTCCCAATCGTTCCTTATGACAACTCCATTTATAACAACACAAAACGACGTTCGCATCGACCGACACACGGGCAAGGATCCATCATCGCCAGCTCTTGTTCAAGGTGTTCAATGTTGAGATCATCGCCATCGAAACTTATTAACTCCCGATTCAAGCTGACGATCTCGCAGTTTTTATCGTTCGACATATCTCGGCTCTACCTTCCTTTTCAAAGTAAATTACGAATAGGTATCCGGACTTTTTCGATTGCTATTGATCGCAGACACGGTTCAGGCCTACCGGCATCTCCTGTCCCGCCAGGTGCTCCAGATAAGCCTGGGCGACTTTGGCTCGAAAACGTAAGCTGTAGCCGTCGCAAAAGTTCGTGTGCATCTCGCCGGTCCTGCCTTGTGCGGCGACGGCACAGCCTCCCCCGCAGTTCAGGGCGTAACGGCATTTGCTGCATACCGGATTGGAGGCGACTGTGCGGCTGCGCCAGATTTGCATCATGGGGCTGTTCATGGCTACGCTGCCGTCCTCGTTCACGTGCCCAATGCGGATGCTGGATTCTCCCGTTCGCTCCCAACAGGCGTACATGTCGGCAAAGCTGTCGAAGATATACATTCCCGTATGGGCGCTGCAGAAGCTCTCTTTCATGCGTATGGGGGTGTGCTCTGCGTCCTGGAACAGGCTGCGCGCCTGACGCCGCAGGGAATCATCCGGCTGGGCGACGATGGACATCAGAGGATGCTCTTTCTGCAGTTCGGCAACGGCGTTGTCGAGGGTCCAGGAATCCATCTCCTCTTCTCGCCGCATGTTCTCATTGGTGACCTGGACGGCGGCGGTGTAGATGCCGAAGTTGCGGTACCGGGTCCATCCTTGCCGGTGCACGATCTCCGCCAGCTCCGGCAGTTCCATAAGGTTGCGGCGGTCGATGTTCAGGCGAACGGAGACCTCGACGCCACGATCCAACGCCAGGTTGATGTTTCGGGCGATCTTTTCGAAGGAGCCGGAGCCGTCGGCGTAAATGCGCCGCCGGTCGTGCGCAGCCGGAGGGCCGTCCAAGGTGACTTGAATGCGCCCAAGCCTTTGGGGAGATAGGAGATCCTCATAAGCCTGGAGCTCCGTGGCGTTGGTAACTGCCCAGAATGACCCCTCTCCACCCGCCAAGGTCTTTTCCATGATGTAGTCGATGATGGGACGGGTCTCCGCCAGCAGCGGCTCTCCGCCGAAAAATCCGATGTCGCGCCGAAGCACGTCCTTCGGTCCCAGACCGTGGAGGGTCTCGATGCTGGCCATGCCCAGGAAGATGCGATCTACGGTCTCCCTGGTCATCATCTTCAGCAAATGCCGGTACTTCGGGTCGGTGCGCATGTGATGCTGAAAGCAATAGGAGCAGCGGAGGTTGCAATCGTAGGTGGGCATGAAGAGGTAGGCCGGTTTTCGGGAGTTCTGCCTATGCAATTTGTGCGCGACGGTCTTGAGTACCTCCTCCTCCTCCTCAAAACTGAGGTTCGTCAGATAGCCGCGGCGGCGAAGAGTCTCGACAGTCGCATCGGAGGGCCGCTGGACAGGCTGATCGATGTCGGGGTCCGACCTCCATGCTCCGTAAAGCGGTTTGGGAGCTTGCCGCAGCTCCAGAGAGCGAACGTAATTCGCGACTTTGCTGGATACCCTGTCGTAGGCGCCGCTGTAGCCGTGAACCAGGAGCATCTCCTCGGCGGTATTAGGGAGATCGATGTAGATGATGTAGCTGCTAGCGCGCACTCTGCACCTCACTTTCTCGCTGCGCGGAGTGTTCTAGGGTCGCCGCAGCACCGGCTTCAACCCCGTGCCTGCGCCTATGCAATAGCGGGTGCCAGCTCATGTGCAGAGATGAAGAGTTTTCGGCCCTATTACCGGCCAGGAGAAAAAGATTCCCGGTAGCCCCAAGTACGCCCGTCGGGGCGTCGTCGCAATACCGCATCCAAGCCATTGAATACAATTGATTTGCGAGCTTCGGAATAACGCGGAGTCCCGTCCCGGCGGTTCTGTATGATCGTGGATCAAATGATGAAACCGATGAGCAAGATGATTTCATTCTTCACCTTTCCGTTGATCTGAGGTCGATAGCTCGTTGTGAAACCCGCCCTGCCAAAGGCGGCGACAGCTCGGCGGCGAAGCTATCATTCATATTTCATATTCAAGTGACGATTTTTGGAAAAACGTCACACCCCGGCTGGGGGCAAGTTCCCCCTCCCCGAGGCACAGGCCGGATCGAACTGGTCTGAGCGAACCACCGCTAGGAGCCTGTCCGAAAAATGTAGTGCGAGTTGAACTTCAGAGTTCGATCAACCCTGGCTGGATGAGTCGTAATGGGCAAAGAGACGAGAAATGCGTCGGTTGGGTCGCATGAAGACCGAAATCACGCTGTGGCGCCATATTGCTGCGGTTTCACCTGGCAGTTGGATCATTACTATTCACTGCATAGCCGGTGTAGCTTCAGAATATTGTGAGTGAGGCACACCAAGGCCCACTCGCCCCGAACTCTCGTCAAACCCCGCAATAGGAATTGCCGAAATCCGCGTGCCTGTTTGATCTGGCCGAATACCGGTTCCACAATCGTCTTTCGTGCTGCGTAGGCTGTTCGCCCCGCTTTGGTCTTTAGCTTCCGCTTCATCCTCTCGACCCGCGTGGCACTCTTCGGTAACGGCCCGCGTGGGCACGGCTGGCGATGTTCGCCGTGCTTCTGCTTGCCCGTCGCGATATAAGCATCGATCTTTTGTCCCGGTTCGTCAGTGCTCTCCAGGTACTCCAGATTCTTCTCCGAGCAGTATCCGTTGTCCGCCAGAACCGCTTCGGGTCGCTGTCCACTCTGCTGCTCCATCACCTCTACCATGGGCACGATTTGCTCTTTATCGTTGGCCGCTTGCGTTACGTCCTGGGCCACGATCAACTGCAGCCCTGGTTCCACGGCCGCCTGTGCGTTGTAGCCCTGTACGAAACCATCACTCCCCTTCATGATGCGCGATTCTGGATCCGTGAAATTGTATTGATCTTTGTCTTCCGGTTTCGCCCGTTGCCCTTCCCGGGCTGCTTTCCCTTCCGCCTCTGCCTTCTGTTGTGCCCGCTGCTCCAGCGCTCGTTTGGCCTCGCGAATCTTTTTCAACCGTGTTTCCCGCCGTTGTAACTCCTCGGGAAACTCCTCCCCGCGATGATCGGCTCCGTACAACGTGTCTTCGGCAGCATCCGCCGCTTCAGCTTGGGCCAGCAGTTCCTTCACCTCAGCTCGAATCTGCTGCTCTTTCTCCTTCATTCGGTCATAACTCATCGCCTTGTGCTTGCTGGCATTGGCTTTGATCTTGGTTCCATCCAACGCTACCCGCCCCAGTTTCATCGCCCCCGCTTCCAGTGCGATTTTCAGAACCTGTTCAAACAGTCCTTCCAGTGTGGAAAGATGGATCTTACGAAAATCTGAAATGGTGCGGAAGTTCGGCGCATTGCCCGCCGCCAACACTCGGAAAGCGATGTCTTCCGACAATCGGAGCTGGATCCGTCGCGAGCTGAACACACCTATGCAATACCCGTAGACCAGCAGCTTGGTCATCATCCGTGGATCGTACGGAGGCTGTCCCCTTTGTTCCTCTCCGTATACTGCATCCATGGCAGTTAGATCCACATTATCGATGACGTCACTGACGAAATAAATCAGATGATCTTCCGGCAGCCAGTCACGCAGGCTGGGAGGAAGCAAAAACTCCTGATCGGGAAGATACGGCCGGTAGGTCTTGCTCATAGAAGCATTATTGCCAGATTCCTCCTATTCATCCAAGCAAAATCGTATTTCTCGGACAGGCTCCTAGCGGAAGACCTTGGAACATCTCTGCTTCAAACAGCGTCTAAATGTTGTATGAAGTTTTTCCGCTGTTTTGCCCTGCCCCTCCTGGGGATTTCCGTCCTCGGAACAGCACAGGAGATTGCTAGCCTGGACTTGGTTGGTATGACTCCACGGACTGAGCTGCGGCACCCACCCTCACCGCCGGTCAAATGCAATAGCAAGGGTATTTGCCGAATTTCCGGCTTTGGCGCCGGTGTGAGCGTCGGTTGCGGTGGAATTTCAGCAGGCGAAAAGCGTGCTTTACGCATTTCTCTCACTTGGCTAGATCGCGATCATTACACAGAAGGCGATACTGCGGAGTTCGAAGTAAGGATTGAGAACACTGGATCCGTTCCGATGAGCATTCTATGGATCCCCGATCTTGCCGACCTACAGCCGGCCGATGAAACCAAGGAGTTCAGTGCCTTTAATTTGGCCATCAACTTGAATTTGAAATGGGAGCCGGGCAAATCCGTACCTATCGCCCATTTTGACCTATATGGCTCAACCGATCATCCAGGCTCGCTCCTAAGTATTGCACCTGGCCAATGGGTGCGTATTCGGGGCTCTAGTCCCTTGATAACGCCTCCTGGGTCAACTCTCCCCGATGTTGCGAATAAGCAACAGGTCGCCGCCAATTACGGGATGCGTTCGATTACTTACACGCCCACCGCAGGCAGCGTCTTCACAGCCATCACCAACATGTATCCTCTGTCCTTGCCTGGCGCCGAGCTAGAACTCCAACTCTACCCCAGGGAGTCGTCTCAGTTTAGGTAGTCCAGACGCTGTCTTCCTGGACAAAGTGGCTGAGCGCATCATCGCTGGTGTCCTCATTGCCCGGTCCATTTTCCCCGGAATGGTATCCAGCCTCATGCGCCAACGCACTTGAAGACATCTCCACAATACCAATGGCGTTCTCGCAAAACTCAGTAACGGAAGTAATCTATGTATCGGCACGGATTTTTGAGAGAATGAAGCGAATCGCATCCCACCTTTTCCGCTAATTAACATTCAGCGGCTGATTTATGGCTGCCCGAGATGCTTCTCAATCAGTGGTGGTTTGGGAAAAGGAAATTGGTACTGTCGCCTGATTATGTTCAAGGATCTTGTTCAGCGCTTCCGCGGCTCCAAACCTGCGGTCTTACAGCAGAATCCAGAATCACTGCTGGCGGCAATGCACTCGGTTGCACTGAAGGACACGCCGCGTAACCGCGTGAAGCTATATCGCGAGTTCCAGAACAGCTGGCTCTGGTTCTGCGTACCAGAGCTTCCAGATGGCTGGAAACTTGGCATGACAGTGCTTCCCAGCGGAATGAGCATTTCGGTAGCAACCGCGAACAATGCCAGGGGAGAAAATGTGCTACCTGTATTCACGGAGCCCGTGGCGCTCGCAAACTATGATCCCAATACTCCGCATTTGGCACTTCCGGCCATTGCGCTCTTCCAGATGGCGGTCCAACTCGGTGTGGCGGAGGTCATAGTGAATCCGTTCGATCCGCGCCGTAAACCGATCCGCACAGGTGGCAGGCTGATGCGTCGCGAGTTTGAAGCTTTAGCCCAGGGGATGATTCCGGAGCCCACGCAAGACAGCAAGGGCCAGATTCTTACGGTTCAGAAGGGGACTCAAGTGCAAATCGGGCGCTGCCCGGCTCCTGCCAGCGCGGAGGTGAGATTGCAGCTAGCGGCGACAGCAGCGCGCTTTCTCGATCTGGAGAAGATCTTTCGCTATCGCATGAAGTATGTCGAGACCGGCACGGAAAGCGAGGTCTTCGGTCTGGTTTGCAGCGCGAAAGGAGATCGCTTTCACGAGATCACAAGCAATCTCATTTCCGCTATCCGGCCGCTGATTGCTCCCGGCCATTGCGTGGATTTCACTAGCCTCCGACCCTTAGATATGCCGCAGATGCAAACTCAAGGCGAGCTCGTGTATGAGCGAGGAGCCTCGGCAACAGCGCACGACGATTGAACTCCAGCACTTCCCCACCCGAGAGATAGGAGTTGAGGTGCGGTCATCTGCACCGGTAGATGAAGTGTGGATAGTGCACGTCGCTCTGGCGAATGTTGCGAGCCTCACCGTTTGTAACGACCAGATCGAGAGCAGTCTTGTCCGTCACCTTCGCATTGATCTTGAGTCGGTAAGGCTCGGCGATTCCCGCGTATAGATCTCTAAGGAATCCTTTCACGAGTGCTGTCTGGCCGGGCATTTTGAGAGCCCCCACGGAGTGAAATGAGAAAAAATATCCCGTCGAATGGCTAATCTTGTCTGCCTGTTCCTGGCCGACGTTTGCGGGGAGTGGCTTATTCAGGTCGAATCCCGGCGGAAGCTTGCCCCGAAGGGGATCCGTGAAACTCATGGCGTAGAAGCGTAGGCCATTTTTCAGGATTAGCTCTTGGACTTGCTCCGGAGTCGCTTTACTACCGGAATCTTCAGGATGGCCGAACAGGAAAATCGCATCTCCGAACTCCGGAGGGTCGAGACGCTTGGCCGCAACGAGGAGTGCGTCATAGATTCTTTCGCTTCCGTCGGCAGCGTCTGGCCGGGAAGAGGCTACCTCGCGCACTCGTTTTTGTGCGTCACCCGGAGAGAGGAGTGGCCCTGCGGGGCTGTCAACTCCCACTAGAAAAAAGGCAAATCTGTCCTGTGGGCGCGCATGCTTACTCAAACTGTTGGCCATTTCGGCTTCCAGGTGCCATTCATCTTTCGAAATCTTCCTGCTTGCGTCCAAAATGAGAACAACCCGCTTACCGCCGCGGTCGACTGAGGCGCTTTCTATGGTGCTGGCTACACTCCCAACTCTTACGGTTAAATCCTTAGCGGTTAGATCCTTGACTAGTTCGACCGTTCTGGAGGAGGTCACGAAACGGCTAACGACGACTGGCACGTCGCATGGGTCTTGCTGGGCCAAAAGCTGCGGACAGCTTGCAACGAGCGATGTAATCCAGAGTGTCAGCAGAGGTTTGAGCATTCCCACATTGTTCTTCCTCCCAGCAGAGATATTATCCATCAAGTCCGCCCGTCGACCTGCGAAGGGAAAAGTTTCAGTTCCTGCGCTTCACCCTGCTCGTTGAATACCTCGATGGTATTCGGCCCTCAACGAATTGCGCGTGCTGCAGAGACATTGATCGCGAGGGTGGAGTTGAAGGGGGCATTGTTGGGCTTGCCATGCTCGCCCTAGTTGGTATGGGATTTAGGTCTGAATCTTCTTTCCACGTTCTACAGCCGCTCCAGGTAGATCGACCCGTCCCCGGTCTGGATATTGAGTGTTCCACCCCCGGCATTCAATTTTCCCTGGATCTTATTGCTGCCTCCCTTTACATCTCCCTCGACGGTGAGTGGCAGATCGGAGTGGATATGTCCATCGCCGGTCTTGGCATAAAGATTGGCGGAGAAATCCAGGGGCAAGTGAAGGTTGACTCTCCCGTCACCCGAACGAACCTCCCATGCGGACTTGATGATCGATCCATGCTGGATTTGCGCCTCAATGCGCCCATCGCCGGTATGCAGATCCAGTTGATCGAAGCGTCCGGCAACCTTGATATGCCCGTCTCCGGATTTCGCATGGAGAAAGCCATCGGCGCCGGTAATATCGATTCCACCATCACCGGTATCCACGCGTAGCTCCCCCTGGATGCCCTCCACTTCAATCTTTCCGTCGCCGGTATGAGCCTCGATGTTCGCCAGCTTGGGCACCGAGAGATCAATGTGTATCCACTTGTGGGAAATGCCTAAGGTGATGTTGATGTGCGGGTTCAACGTCCGCACTTCAAGCTTGATATGATCGCCGTCCTGGTTTTCTGTGATCTTCACCTTTTCCGGCTTGTACCCTTCCCAGGAGATGCGCGCCTGAATCTGCTTACAATCGCAGGATTTTATGCGAACCTCGGCATCGTCGGCGTTGACGCTGAGCCTAGGCATACCTGTGAGGGGATACGTCTTGTTCCATTCCTCGGCAAGAGCCAGCGATGACAACATAAAAAGAGACAGTAGGGAAAGGGTAAAAGCTCGCTTCATAGAAGACCTCGGCGGATGTTGGGCGCTACTAATACAGAGTACGAAGGAACTCAACAAAAGTTCCCTGGGATTGTACCCTGGTTGCGGCGCGACGTGCTGTGTGGGCCCTGGCGTTGCCACCGGCGTCTACATTGTGGCTACTAACGCCCCAGATCTCAAATATCGCATGCCTCAAGAACAGCCTCCAGCAAGGACTGCTGGTGGTCCCCGGTGAGTTTGGCGCCCGCCGAAGTCAGATAGAAGACATCGATGGCCATCTGGCCCTCGGTTTCAATCAAAGCTACTTCAAGGTTGCATCCTTGTTTGGCCATCCTGGACGTGATGCGGTAGAGTAGGCCGGGACGGTCCTGGGTAATTACCTCCAAGAGCGTACTGTGCTCGGAACATTCGTCGTCGAAGGAAAGCTTGGTTTCGACATTGACTTTCACGGTATGCGATGTCCGCATGCCGGCCCGGCCCCGCATCAAGTGCTCCAGGTCAACTTCGCCCGACAGGACTTGCAGGGCGCTCTTGCGGAAACGCTCGTGCTCCGAAGGATTCAGTTCGAGGGTGCGGAAGACGTCGTTAAAATAGAACATATCCACGATGATCCCGGCTTGGTTGGAAAAGGCGTTGGCCTTGACGATGTCCATTCCCCAAGCCGCAAGCACCCCGGCAATGGTCGCGAACAGGAACGGGCGATCGCGAGTGACGACGGTCAGCTCGTAAAGATCGCGGCTGCGCTCCAGAGCGAGCCTCGCCGGCTCTTGCTGAAGGCCGGAAGCCATTTCCCAATGAGCGACAATCTGTTCGGGCGTGTGGCTTCGCAGATAGCGTTGGGGCAGGCCTTCTAGAAATTTGTCCAGATCTCCGCCATCTCCTCCGCGTTTTGGAGCCAGCGCGCCGATGCGCTTTAGGTTCTCGGCTTCGAACTCGGCGTGAAAACGATCGTCATCGACGCTGCGATTCAAATAGTTAGTGCTGGCGATATAGAGCTGCCAAAGATTTTCGCCCTTCCACGGAGTCATGGCTTCCGGGTTGACGGCCCGGATGTCCGCATAGGTGAGCAGGCACAGCATCTTGAGCTGCTCGGGAGTCCCAACCTTGGCGGTGAAAGCGCGAATGGTTTCGGCGTTAAAGATATCTCGCCTCATGGCCGCCGACATTTCCAGATGGCTCTTGATAAGAAACCTCACCTGCTCGCAATCCTGCTCCGGGAGTTTCAAGTGGATTAACGTGGCCTCCGCTAACCGCAAGCTGGCCTGGGCGTGATCCTCTTCGGGGAGGCCCTTGCCGATGTCATGAAGAAGCAGCGTCAGGAACAACAGCTCCGGCCCTTCCAGCTCGGCGAAGATGTGCGCAAAGCGCCCTTCCCAGTCGGACTGCGGCTGCCTCAGCCGATGCAAATTCTCGATGGCAAGGATGGAGTGTTCATCGACCGTGTAGCGGTGATAGAAGTCGCGAATCACCAGCGAATCGATGAGCTGAAATTCCGGAATGATGAGCTTGAGCAGGCCCAGCTCATTCATGGTGCGCAGCGCCCGAGCCGCGAACGGCGCAACAAGGATCCGCCGCAAATGGGGCCAGAAATCAAAGGCCCGCGATGGCTGGACAAACAGCGCCGGCAAGACGTGCTCCAGGCGTAGCTCCGTATCGAGAGCCGGTTTGAAACCGCGTTCAGCCATCAACTCGAAGATTTGAAAAACCAGATCGGGAGATTGCAGAGCGCTGGTCTGCTCCGAACCGGTCTTTCGCTGACCGGCCTGGGGCATGCTGGCTTGGTCCAGAAAGATTCGATCATCTACCACGGAAAAGTTTGCCGTCGACACACGCGACCGCCAACGCCGGAACTGCCGATACAGCGAGGAGCGTTCGCCGCCGACGTCATCGAGAAACTGTTTGGTCACGCGGCGAATGGATCGCGCATGCCGGAAGTACGCGCGCATCCAATCGGCGGCGGTGATCGTAGCCCGGCCGGTTATGGCCCGGTCGTGGGCGCCAATGCGCCGGGCAGCCGCCTCATCCTGGTCTCCCCAGGACAAGATGTTGTCATCGCGGCCGTGGCGATAGTGCAGGAAGCAGCGGACGGAGAACAAGAAGTCCAAGGCCGCGTTCAGGTCCTCTCGTATCGACGCCGGGATCAGGGACTCCTCCTCCGGCCACTCTTGCCGCTTCCCTAACGCGGTAATGAGGGCAAGCCAGCAAGCGACGTTGTAGTCGCGCATTCCCCCGGGACACTCCTTGACGTTGGGCTCCAAATGGAAGATGGTCTCCGCATACTTCTTATGCCGCCCATGGGTGACTTCGCTGAGCAGTTGCACCAAGGTCCGCCGTTCCCGGCGGATCAGTTCGGGGATGAACTCGTCATGCAGCCTGGCGAATAGGCTTCGGTCGCCGGCAATGCATCGGCAATCGAGCAGCGAGATGGTGAATTCGACATTCTCGCGGTCGAGGCTGCCGCAATCGGAGAGCAGGCGCGTGGTCGCGCTTACCCGTATGCGCAGATCCCACATCTCCTGGCAGAGTTGGCGAAGATCCTTGTCAAACTGTTGCTCGGACGGTTTGCCGTCGAACAGGAAGAGAAGATCGACATCGGAATGCGGCAGCAAGGCGCTTCTTCCGTAGCCGCCTAACGCGACCACGCTCATCCCCTGAAGGCCTTCGAGGTTAGGTAACAGTTGCCGGCACAACCCGTCCACTATGCTATCCACGAGGACAGCGCGTGCGCGAACCGCCGCCAATCCGTCCCCGGAGCTCTCAAAGGTCTGGCGTATGCGGGCAGACTCCGTGTTATAGCGATCTTGCAGAGCCGCGAGCAGAGGCGCTGACATGGTCATGACACTCGATACGCGAGAGCGCGAATTTTTAGAGCGCCCCGGCTCCCCTTTCGTCGTTGCGGATGCGAATGGCTTCGTCGATTCGCGACAAGAAGATCTTTCCGTCCCCGATCTTCCCCGTGCGGGCGGCGGCGAGAATGGTGCTGACGGCTTTCTCCACCAACTCGTCCGCCAAGACCAGCTCCAGTTTTATCTTCGGCAGCAGGTCGATGGTGTATTCGCGTCCCCGGTAGAACTCGGTATGGCCTTTCTGTCTTCCGTGGCCTCGCACTTCAATCACAGTCATCCCCTCGACGCCGATCTCGAGAAGCGCCTCTTTTACGGTTTCGAGCTTGGAAGGTTGAATGATGGCCTCGATTTTTGTCATATTCCATGCGCCTCATGAACCTGGCTAACGCTGTGTAAACTCCTCGCTATGAGTAACGAACTCCGGGTATGCGCCCCCGCCCAGTTCATATAGATCCATGCCTTGCCGCTCACCTTCGGCGGCTACGCGATGCGGATAAAAGCGATTTAGCATCCAATTCAGGCCATAAGTGAGAGGCAGCAAAAAGCCCAGCAGGGTGGCTACGCCCACGAGTTGAGCCAGCCACTGGCCGGAATCGCCTCCCGCTGTATCCGGGGCTTGATCGGCGAAGTGCGCCAATGGACCAAGCGCCAGAAGACCCCAAATACCAGCCACGGCATGGACGGAGATTGCTCCTCCAGGGTCATCCACGGCCAAATGTAAATCGAACCACTCGACCGCGAAGGTTACCAGAACACCCGCCACCAAGCCAATGACGATTGCCGCCGCGGGAGTAACGAATGGGCACGCGGCGCTACCGGACACTAGTCCGGCGACCCAGCCATTCACGGCGAGCGAAGCATCCGGTTTGCCGAAGCGGACGCGGGTGATCAGAGCAGCCATCAATGCCGCGGCAGCGGCAGCGAGGGTGGTATTGATGGCAATCGACACCATCCGCCCGGGTGGAACGCCGGTGAAGAGGATGGCTCCGGCGGAGTTCAGACCCAACCACCCCACCCAAGCCAACAGGCACCCGAAGAGAACATACACCGCATTGTGGGCGGGAATAGCAGCCGGCATTCCCTCCGTCGTGTACTTGCCCCGGCGAGGTCCCAGGATCCAGGCTATTGCCAGGGCCGTTAGTCCGCCTAGTACTTGAATCGAACCGGCCCCTCCAGAATCCACGAAACCGCGGCCAAGTCCATAATAGATCCCGAGTTGCGCCAGCCATCCTCCACCCCAGATCCAGTGCGCAAACACGGGATAAGTGCAGCCTGCAAGGAGGGCCGTCGAGGCGCAGATCGCACCCAAACGCCAACGGTCGGCGCCGCTGCCTAAAGGGATCAGCGCCGCCAAGCCAACACTGAACATCTGCAGACATGCCGCCAACGACTCGGGCGAGCCATCGCGTCCCACGCCTCGCAAGAAAAACCCCTCGGCGGCAATCCAACTCCAGGCCTTTCCCGCCACGGTGATGCTATGAGCCGGCCTACCGGCAAATCCTTCCCAGGAAAATCCGCAAGCGCAGTAAACTGTGGCCGCGACGCCAATAACACAAAGAGAAGCCAGCATCGAATGCGCCGCGCTACGTGAGCGGCCCAATCCCGCGTTGATCAGCGAAAGTCCAGCTCCGGCAAAAGGAACCAGAAAGATCGAGAGGATACAGAGTACTGTCCCCGTCTCGGAGAGGACCGGAGCCGGGAGAGAGTTCACCCTCTTTCGCCTCCCGCTACCACGGGAGAACGAGGGATATGGGAACGAACGACGAGTACCAGTCCCAGGGCTTCCACACCGCAACCAGCCAGCACGAAACTGGCTCGTGGCGATGCCGAGCCAAGGAGCGCAACAGCCGCCAGAACGATTCCCCATCCCGCAAGCAATAACAGGAAGCCTGCAAGCTTCATGAAATGAACTCCCGTCCAGGGCGAGTTGGAGCCGCCTTGGCGCGCCGGTCTCAAAGCCTTAAAAGTATCACAAGAGCCGGCTGAAATAGCGGCGGCAGCTATACAAAACTTTTATTTCTCGTATAGAAACTTTGCGTTTTGCCAGGGGCGGCGTTCCGCCTACCATGCATTAACGTCGGAGCCACACACCAACCTTCAAAAAAAGGAAAACAAAAAAATGGCGGATAACGCACCAGTTGAGATGAAAGCAACTCTAGGGTTAACCGGTCTGACGATGAACGCAATGGCGCTCATCGCCCCCGGCGCATTTCTTTGGCTCACCTTCCAAATTCAGGGAACTACAGGCGTAACCGCACCGGCGATGTGGCTGGGTATCTTCGTCGCATTGCTGCTTTGCCTGGCCACCGCCGTCTGCTATGCGGAGATGGCGAAGTTGTATCCCGGGACCGGCAGCTCCTACTATTTTGCCGAGCAATCGTTCCTCAATCACGATAAAGCGTGGCGCTTTGCCCGTATTTCGAAGTTTATCGTCGGTTGGGCATCGCACCTTTACTACTGGATCTATCCCGGAGTCATGGTTGCCGTCATGGGCATTC
>Ga0207076_1173_pt1 | contig 14731 bp, 9 predicted proteins | sample Alteio_BWMinHeat_62_FD_153568 | JGI IMG/M metagenome (GOLD analysis project Ga0207076, IMG submission 153568) | Enriched cells from forest soil in Barre Woods Harvard Forest LTER site, Petersham, Massachusetts, United States -... | ecosystem: Environmental > Terrestrial > Soil > Temperate forest >... | reverse complement strand
CCATGCTTTTCCGTTAAGAATAATGGAAATACCCGGCAAACCAGAGGAGGCAATGTTAAAAGTGGGGCACACGGATGCACTTTACGGACGAAGCAAAGGTGGTATTACGCCCAGTGGATGGTCATGCGAGCATCTTCCTTACCTGGTAGAGTTTGATAATTATGGTGTTAGCAAACACCCGGGAGAGGAAAAAGCCGGCGACATTCCGTTTTGGGTTTGGGGTTATGATGAGATAAGCTGGTTTGCACATCAAAATAAACAGTACCGTACCCAATGGCTCATTTATGCATACAATTGGGTTAAGAAAACAGATATTAACGGGCACCTCGAAATGCCGGGGGACCGGCAAACAACATCACCCTTAGATCATAAACGTTGGTATTATGCCAATAAAACAAGTACTGCGGTACCCGACGGGCAGGGAGACGAGGATACAATCCGGGAAATTTGGGCAAAGAATTAAATAAACTCAAGGCAATAAATTCAGTGGTTATAAAAGATTGCTTGGCCAACACGGCCTATTCATCGAAACACGCCTATTGTTAATGAATTATATTGCTTTACCGTTGATAATAAAGTTAAATAGCCACTCCTTAATGATCATATTCCAGCCCGGTTCAACTTTGGAAAAGCACTCCAGTTCAGGGACAAGTCCTTCGTGGGTAAAATGTACAACTGTTTTATCGCCATTGGTATCTACCTTAAAAATAATTTTTGTATTGGTCCATTCTTCCTTGTTGTTTTCGATCCAATTGATCTTACTATCCGTGACCAGCCATACAACTCTTTTACCGGGAATAAATTCTACCAGTTTCTGTTTTGAATAGTGCGCGTTGTCGCCGTCGCCGTAGCAAAAAATAAATTCATCATTGAGTTTTGTGCTGCTGCCTTCAAATCCCTTATCTTTAAACCATTTTGGAACATCGTTGATGCGATCGAAAACATAGGCCGGATCGGCTGCAACTTCAATGCTTGTACTATAGCTTTGGCTTTTCATGCCCAAATTGTTTTAAGTTGTAAAACATTATATTTTATATCGCTTTACCGCTGGTAATAAACCCGAACAGCTTATCCTTAATAACCATATCCCAGCCCTGGGTACACCTGTAATAACACTCCTTTCCGGGTACCAGGCCTTTATGGGTAAAATGAAGCAGGGTTTTATTGCCTTCGGGCATGACTTCAAAAATCATCCGGGTACCGGTCCATTCCGCCCTGTCTTTGTCGAGCCAATTAAGCTCACTGTCTGTAACCAGCCATACTACTTTTTTACCGGGAATAAATTCAACCAGTTTCTGTTTTGAATAATGCTGACCTGGATGGCAAATAACAAACTCATCATTAAGTTTTGTACTGCTCCCTTCAAAATCTTTGCTCCACCATTTGGAAACCTCGTTTATACTATTGAAAACATCTGGCGGAGGACCGGCAACCTCAATCATCGCCGTGTAGCTTTGATCTTTCATTTTTTGGCTATTTTGAGTTATTTCGTGGCCGGCCGAAAAACGCCTTCCCCGGTAGTAAAGTAAGAAAATAAACTTGTTTTGATCCAGTGGGTCCAGCCCGGTTCACAGTCCTTGTAGCACTCCACATCAGGCGTAAGGCCTTCATGTGTAAAATTCACTTCTGTTACGCCATTATTTTCGGTGACATCAAAAATTAATTTGGTATTAGTCCATTCCTTTTTATCTGCATACCAGGGCATGTTACAATCAGTAACGAGCCAAACAACTTTTTTACCGGGGATTAATTCTGCTACGGTAAAGTTGAAGAAAGAGTCGCCGCTCATCTTCACTATAAACTGGTCGTTTTGTTTTTCCGCGCTCCCGGTAAAGGTTATTCCCCACCACCCCGGAACATTGCTAATCTTTTTGATTGCCTCATCCGCGCCGATTTTTGTAGAAATATTACTGGTGAAATTTTTCTTTTCCATCTTATTTGGTTTTTTAAAGTAAAGATAGCGCGATGGTATCCCTGAGTATTGTACAAATCGGAAGTCAACTCGTATAATGTTTGGTGGCGAGTTCGTTCATACTGTTTTGAAGATCGGTTGGGGTAGACCCGGTGAATCTTTTAAATGCCCTGATGAAATGGGATTGGTCGTGGTAATGCTGGTAAATTTGTCCCTTCAGACTTTGAGGGTTGGCGCCAGCTGAGAATGCCTGGTAAAATTGTTTGAATCTGATTATTTCCGAAAGGTTTTTTGGCCCTGTGCCCAGGTGTTCCGAAAACTTTGTATGAATCCACCGCGAGCTGTAGCCGGTTTCCTTTTCAAGCTGCGCCACACTGACAAGGCCCTTGGATTTCGATATGCGATTGATGCAATAATCGTATATCGGATCATCGGCGGCTTTTTCCAATTGTTTGATCAGAAAATTCTGCAGAAGCTGTAATTTCAAATCTAAAGCACTTGCATCCGCAAGTTGCGATTGAAGTTCTTCCACACGTTTACCGATCAGATCCTCCAACTCCACAATTTGATTTTTGACCTCAGCATACAATAAATGAAATAAACGATAGGCCCCGAGCGGATTAAATTCGATGATGATGGTGCCGGTCTGTGCATCTTCCTGCGGATCGAGCATTACAGGTGAATCGATCAGGCCGGTTAAACTTAGTTTATTTTCACCTTGAATGAAGGTCTTGTCGCCGATGCCGGCCACAATCCCGTTACGGTAGGTAAGCGTTAATTTAAAGTTTGCATTTGGGACGATCAGTTTTCGTTCCATGGCGGGAAGACGTCCGCTGCTTTCAAATACGTGTATTTTTGCGACATATGGGCTTAGTAAAGGATGTGGCGTGATCGGAATGAACCGGAAATTTATCATTTGTTTCTCCTCCCAAAGCATCATTGCTATTTAAAGATAAGGCCGGGAAATGGCTTTTCCTAATTTTTATTGCAGAAGATACTATAGTTGAAGGTAACGGCCAATATCAGCAAATTATCAGGATCACGGCTTATTGCATTCATTTGATTCTTCCGGTTCAAACATTAAGGTACCAAAATATTGAGGTAAATGAAAATTGGGCTTATCTGCAATGATATTATTCCAGCATAAAAAATGCGGTTCCGGCAAATCATCACCACACTTATAAAAATTGGCTTTACATGTTTTCCCTTTTAATGTTGAAATTGAGTGCCTGTAAAATACGCTGAAAGGAATAGTCAACGCCAGTTCCCACTCAAAAAGCAATGATTCACCCGGTACCTGTTTATTATTTACTGTCCTTTTTATTTGGTTTACGAATGATACCGGCAATTGTTCCCTTTTATCAGCCGATCCATAAGCACCCAGGGCAGTGCCAATACCGTTAAATTCAAAATTGTAATAGGTGTCATCTTCATCAAAACCGATAAAAAATTCAACGCAGCTGTCTTTGTAAACAGGATCATTGGTATGTTGGTAAATGGCTTTGAAGTGCCTTTCTTTTACACGGAATGCCAGGAAAATCGCATCATCGCCATAACCTATATTAAACATAACTTCAGGCCTGTCAAAAACAGTTGGCCATGGTTCATAGGTAAGTTTATTGGGCTTCGTCTGCGAAAACAGATCCGCTGAATTAAGTATTGAACTTCCATAGTGGATATTCCGCAAATAGGGCACTTTTAATAAACTCATTTTATAATCACCATTAATAAAAGGTATTAATTGAGGTAAACCTTTCGTGGGCAGCCGATCACGAAATTACCCAATCATTTTTAAAAACAACCCTGAAAAATCAGACTGGTATAATGTAAGGTTTTATTTTAGCTGCATCAACCGGTCTAATAAACGCACCCCTGAATCGTCAGGATCAATTTTCCCGCTTTGTTCATTTTCAAATCTCTGTTTACACCATTCCAGTATTTTATTACCGGGGTGCTGTTTAAGCTGATCATTTAACCAGTCAACAGCTTCTGTTTTTCCATTCAGTTTTTCCATGGCCCAGGCGGTTACCAGGTGGTTTGCGGGTAAAAAATTGCTTACCGTATTTTCAATCTTCGGGTTAAACTGAATGATGCTTTGCAATGATCCCTGCGCTTTTTCTTTTTCGCCCAATTGCTGATAGCAAAGGTAATCCATCCAGTTCTCCAGCCGCTCATCCAGGTTTTCCGGGTATGGTTTACCTACCCCAAGGTTCAGCGGCCATTTTTTTGCATCATTTATTAAGATCAGTGCGCCTGCATATTTTTTACTTTGCATCTTTTCCATTGCCTGCATCAATTCTGCCTCGTGGTATAATTCACGCCCAATGGTTGCGCCTTCAAAGGGAAGAATATCGATTTTTGACAACAGCGCTGAACAAGCCTTGTATTGTTTATTAAGGAGCAGTGTTTTGGCGTACAACATCCCAATAATATAATTTTCGGAATGGGCATGATAGAATGGTTCAATGGTAGCCAATGCACTTTGATACTGGTTGTGATTAATATAATATTCGGCAAGCAATTTATGATAGCGCCACTCCCCCTTGTTCAGATCAACCGCTTTTTTCAGATCAGTCAGGTCCGAAGCGCCCATTTGCATTGCTGCGCGTGCTGCATAAAATGGCGCGAAATCGGGTTCGTTACCACATTCAATAAACAGTTTTTTACTTTCTTCAACCCGGTTCCGGTCCTTATATAAAAGGGCAAGATAATAGCCCGGCTTCCAGCTATTGCTTTCCTGTTTTGCCCAAAGCAGCACTTCTTCATCTTCCGACCTGAAAGGAAATACAAAAGCCGGGGATACATTATTGGCTTTCTCCAACGTTTCCGAAAAAGATTTTCCTGCTTTATGCTGCAGAAATGCAAGCCAGTAATTTACCAATGAATTTGCGGGCGCTAATTGTAAAACTTTTGCAGCTTCATCAATACAGCCGCTTTTGTAATAATCAATTGCCAACTCCAGGTAAGTTTCTACCGGCATTTCATCAACGATCACCGAAGTGAATTTTGTTTTATTTTCTTCAGATGGTTGCCATAAATACCTTTCAAACCGGGCAAAATGATTCAACGGATCAAAAGATAACATCGTATTTAAAACCTGTGTTGCTTTTTCACTACTATTTTGATTGCGGTAAGCAATTGCCTGAGTTTCCAACGCTGCAATATCAAAACGGTTAAAATCGAGTGCTTTTGCAGCATATAATATTGCTTTATTCCAGTTCTTTTCTTTCAGGTATAAATTACTAAGCCCATTGTATGCTGCACTCTTATATTCAGTTGATAAGCTTGCGATGTCAAAACCGTCTTTGGCATCAACAACATTCCCAAGCTGCGCGTTGATGAGGGCATAGTAATAATTGGCGCCACCATCGTTGGTATCGATACCCAATGCTCTTTTTGCCAGGGCCAAAGCTTCGGTATATCGCATATCACGGTACATTAACTCCGCCATTTGTACCAGGGCAGGTAAATAGTTTGGATCTTTCTGCAAGGCTGCACGTAATTTTTCTTCGGCAGCCGGGTACATTTTTTCATCCATCAATTCTTTGCCCTGGATGTACAAACCATAAACAGAACTCCAATCGAAATCCTTGGGCGAATCAAGTGGTCGGCTTAAATTATTTGCATCAGGGTTTGACCTGTAAATGAGTTTATGATCACCTAATGTAACTAACAGATCAGGCTCACCCCCATTCATTTTTACTGAATCAACAAAAGTTTTTAATGGCGATAGTTCTATTCTTTTATGATAGATTGTCTGAAGTCCTTGTTTTACATCCAACGTATCGGCAATCTTTTGCGTTGGATTAAAATAGATTTTCAGCCAGCCATTTTCATGCTTCACATTTAATGCGCCATATTCATTTGCTTCCACAAATCCTTTGGTTTTTAAAACCGGGTACCAGTATTCTGTCCAGGTATCCGCATCGCCGGGCGAAAAGCTCCGGTGTTTAAAAGGTGTAAATGTGCTTTTATCTGCCGTTTGATTAAACAACCTGCCTGATTGAATTTCGGAATACTGGCCATCTGTATCGGTCAGTAATTTCTCCCAAATCATCCCCTGTTGCGAAAGGCCCCAGATCCAGATCTTTTTACCAGCTTTTTCATCGTGGCCCGAATATCGCGCCATACCAAAATCATCATCGTGCCAGTACGCGCCAAAAAAATCGGTGTATTTACCAAAAACGTGATATGATTTATACCCGCCGAAGTTATTGTTATTATAAAACGAGACGTCTTTACCGTTTTGTTTATTAACGGGCCAGTCGCCGTACTCCCCTTCGTGGCCCAGGTAATGGTTACCCGGGTACATGTATTGTAAATTCCCTTTGGTTTTTATCCTGGTGTTCATCCAGTGATAGTAGGGCTGCTCAATGGTGGTACCGTTATACCAAAATGATTTTGTAGTGAAATACGCTTTGTCTTTTGGCAAATTAATTTCCATTGTCCAGTTTGTGCGGGTAAGTAAATCAAGTACACCAATGATGCAACTCACACTGCCGTCATCATTTTTGCGGGTGATGTAATTTACCGGAGTAGCGCAATTGGGGGTATGGCCAATTATGCCATAATTTGCCTCGATACCGCCGCTTGTCCAGGGGCCACGCATGGCAATATCCCTGAATTTTACCACGTGGTTATCATACACAAAAGATTTCCCGGTTGATTTTTCAATGGCCGACCAGATTTTTCCGCCAACCTGGGGTAAAATCATCAGTTTGATGTATTGATTTTCCAACTCCACCACTTTCCATTCCTTTTGTACGGGTTTATCGGTAAAACCATCGTAACGGAAATACGGGTAAATATTGGTGGATACGGGGATGGGATTAGGATCAGAAAATGGATAGGTGGTGAAAACTTTACTATATTCCCTTACGATAGCATTGTTTTGAGCGTAAACGCAAGACGATACTATCGTTATCAATACTGCGATCAATCCAACTTTTTTCATTCCCCGGCTATTTTTATTTTTTAATAGTGTTAGCGTGTTTAGCGATTGTATTTTCTGGCGCTTATTGTGGTAAATTAATTGAGCAGATAAGCGTTATTTCGACTCCCCTCTTGAGAGGGGGCGCGCCCGGAAGTGTAGTGGCGGGGGTGTGTTCGCCAGCACGCAGGTTAACACACCCCTCCGCCCCTCTCAAGAGGGGAATCGCACAGCCCGGGCTTTAGATTTCGCTTCTTTCATTGTTTTTCAATCACCAAACATGTTAGTAGCGGTCTTATTTTATAATCAACAGCCAGCCTTTGCCTTTTTCAACAGGTATTTTTTCATTTAACCCGAATGTTTTTCCGGGCTGAAAGTTTTTTATAGCGGGAGCAGTAATCGTCGCTTTTGTTGGATCGATCCCTAATTTTTTCCAGTTGATTTTCAATGCCACCTCGGTGTCGTTGTCTGCCCAGCTGGCAATGGAGATCAGGGCCGTTCCCTTCTTTTTATAAATTGTGGCCAATACCTTTTCGTTATCCGTTTTTACGGGATTAGCATCTACCCAATAACCGATCATCTGGGTGCCTTTCATTCCAAAATCATCCCACACTTTCCATATCGGGCGCGGGTCGGCGTTATCGCTCCATGGCATACGGTTGGTCATGCCAAATACCATACCACGCCATGGGTTACCCCCGCCCTGTAACATCTCGCCCATCAGGCCGAAGGGAATTCCGCTTACTTCCGTAAGGAAAAAATCGGATGAGTTTTTTTGATAATCAAAATATTCGCCAAACCATAAGCGGTTCAGGTATGGAAAATGCTCCATGTACAGGTTGGCGCTGTTATTAAACCCATCGTTTTTATTATACTGATTGGCAGAGTGCAGGTCGATAATACCGGGATGTCCATCAGTTGTCAGAACCCGTTTGATCCGTTTCATGGTAACCCGGTCGAAGGCCACGTCATCTAAATAAATCCCGTCAATTCCTACATTTTGGGTTAACCAATTCATGCCTTCCACATAATAGTTGTGCCAGCGGTTCATCCCGCTGTTAATGATGGCGGCATCTTTTAATTCAGGAACAAACCAGGCGGCAATATAATCGTCGCCCAGATGCTCCTGCAACCAGCTAAAGCCTCCCCCCTTGCCGGATGAATAAATTTCGTGGCCCAAACTCCTTAAAGCAAATGTTTCATACGCATGATTGGATAGCTCACGGATGGTGTTGTAAATTTTCATCTTTAACCCATCTGCATGAGCAGAATCATCATAAGCCTTCATCTTCTTCCAGGCAATAAAAGGATAGTTGATATAAGGGTTTATCGCCGTTGCATGGTGTATATTGATAACAGTTGCTCCTGTTTCCTTAATGGTATCAATAGGTTTATAGGCATGGTAGAACCGGGTAGCCCATTGAAAATCGGTATTAATTGGATGGAACGGCGTGATGAGCAAATTGAAATTATAGTATAATTCCTCGCCCCTAACCAATTTTCTTTCGCCACTATAATTATCAGCAAGAATCGACTTGCCAACTTCTGACACTTTAATCCCTCCTTTGTTATCATTTCCCCATGAAGAAGGCAATAACAAAGGTTTTTGCAGATAAAAGTTGGTATTGAGCGGCCTCACATATTTTTCATCGCGAAGGGAATATTGCAGGCCTGCATTTACGTTGCCTATCCATGCGCCGTCCTGGTTTTTATGGGTGACATCCCATTTCCAATCAAAGTTTTCAGGGCGATAGCCACCTTTCTGGCCCAAGCCCATCATATACTTGGCAACATCCTTTGTAAAAGGGATGTGCATGGTAATATCTTTCAGATCAACATCCTGCAAGGCTTTTACTTTTACAGTGTATGCAATAAAGCCGTCAAACTCCATCGATGCAGTTACTTCCATTTGCAAGGTATCATTGCTGCTGGTTGCTTTCCACTGAACTATACCGGGTTCGGTTTTGGTAAATTGTACCCCCTGGCTTTTTAGGGTCATATTTTTCCCGTCACTCATTTTGGTAAAATGGAAATGAAGGGCTTCGGTTAACAGGTTATTGGGCAATTTTGAATAGCCCGTCATTTCGGGGGTGAAAAATGTTTGGATTTGTTTTGGGAAACCATCTTTATTAAGCTCAACTTTTCGCCCCAGCAAACTGATGGTATTATCTTTAACTATCAGCGGCGTATAAGGTGCAATTACGGTATTCTGTTGCGCCATTGTGGAGTTGAGCCACTTTAACCTGGTCATTTTCCATGGCTCGTTTACACCGCCGTCGGCTAATAGGGTATTATTTATGGTGATTGAAAGTTGAATCTCTTTTGCGGGTTCACCATTAACCGTAATGGTTGCTTTACCGGTATATGTTGCCGGGCTTGCGTCTTTCGGAACATCAATGCCGCACCACATTGCCTGGATTGTTCCCGCTGCTACATCTACGGTTTTGGTAAGTGGTGTTCCGCTATAAGAGGTACCGTTGGTATTGATGCAAAAAAGGTTTTGTGCCGAGATAACATTGCCGGATGAGGATTTAAGTTCACTGAAATTAATTTTCACATCGTCAATGTTTTGCAAAGCATAAATGCCTAATTGAAAAGCGAAATTTTCTCCTCTCGATGCTTCGCCTGTAAAATTATCCTGCGGGCCACCATCTATCCATCTCTTTGGCAAATCATTTACCATCCTGATGGAATTCAGCCTGTCTTCAGGGAAAACGAGGAATTTATCGGATTTGTGCTTTTCTATTAACTGATTGGTTTCATCCTTTGTGGCAATTACCTCCATCGGGTAAAAACTATTGAACGCATCGATGGATTGAAATTCTTTTACGATGGCTAATTGGCTATTATTGGGGTCGACTGCACTCAGCCAATCAGCAGATGCTGTATTTTCAGGTTTCAAATAAACACCTCTCGGATAATTGGAACGTCCTTCATTTTTATAGGGCATATAATACACATAGTATGTCCCTTTGCCCGAAACCGGCTCAAAATAGAGTTCGCCATATTCGCGATTTATAGTACCCGATTTTACATTGGTTACTTTTTGGTGAGTTGTGCCGTCTTCAATAATGATCCGTTTGTTTTGCGGGTCGTTATCGCGCCTCCTCCATGGAATTATGGCTTTAGCTATTTTGCCACTACCGTTAAATTCTAAAACAACCCTATGATTCCCCAATGAATCCGGGATCCAGCATTTTGGGCAATTTGTATAAGGAATATCCTGCGAAAACGCGGCTATTCCGGTCAAAAGAAAAACGAGGGTAAACAGTTTTTTTTTCATCTACATTAATTTATTAATACCTGTGAAGCGCTTTTATAATATTTATGGTTTCAAGTATGGGGCAAGTTCCTCACTTCTTATAAACTCGGCCCGGTAGCTTGGCATTGCCGATTCCATTGTCCATAACAATGTACCTTTTTTATTGGCCAAAACCATAATGTGCCTTTTTGAACAGCAAACCAATACCGATGTATCATTGATCATATAAGCACTACCCATTCTTCCGTTAAATACTTCCTTGGGCAATTGGATATGCAGGCTCAACTTTGAAGTTTTATTCTGCTCGTCCAGTTTTAAGGCAAACACGCCCGACTGGTGCTTTTCGACGCCATTATCAAAAAACATTAGGTCGCCGTACGGGTTTATATGCGCGGCATGTGCCTGTGTAAAATTACATTCGGCGGGTATTGCAATGGTGCCGCCTTTACCAAACTTCCAGATCACTTTTCCTGTGTGCGAATCCACCTTCCATATCTGCCCGTTATTAAAAAATGAAATGATATAGTTGCCGTCCTTATCAAAATTCAAACTATTTGCGTGCATCCAGTCTTTTTTACTTTTTAGTAAGCCTGCATCTTTTAGCGGGTCAAGTACATCAAAAACGCTCCATTGCCATATTTTTTTAGCCCTATTATCCATCACCATTATACCGTCGCCTGCAACGGTATCCTTTTTACCTCCGCCAATGGAGCTCAGGTCCATAATTCTTTTATCTACATACAGCGTTACCAGCTGGTTCTTATCGTTTTTTATAATTTCGTGGTGAATGGTATTAGTAAAATCACCCTCGCCTTTTTTCAGGTTCAAAAGCGTATCGCCCAATAAATTGATTTCCAAAATCTGGCTGCCATAGCTGGTAGGCTCATCATTTGTACCGAGAATAGAAAGGATGGTATGATCTTTTGTGAAATGAGCGACTTTAAAGCCCATTCCATCAACCATATGATACCATCTGATCTGGCCTTTATAATCAACTAAAACTGCAATGCCAGGTGCGTACCTTTTATTCACCAGCATCAGTCCATTTTTAAAATCAGATGGTATAAGCTGCGAAAAGGTATTGATTGCTTTAAACTGCTCCTGCAACCACATCGGCAGGTCGTGCGATTTAAAATTATAGGTTTTGCTGACACGTTTAACCTCATTATTTACGGTTATAATATGATAGTCGTAGTTTGTTTTTGGGATTAAGTTGCAGAAAACAAGCGAATGCGAAACCGAGTTTTTTGAGACGTTCGATTGCATTTTGTTAATGCTATCGCCCTTCTGAGGCCAATATTCCGCATATGCATCGACCACCGAATCGGTTAATACGTCGACCTGGATTTTTAAGGCATTATTGTTATGTAACCCTATCCGGATCTCATTTATAACCCTCCCGTTATGATTAGAACAGCCAAAAAAAATTGCTGCAAAAACTAAAAGGACCGCACACCCTGAAAAACGCTTAATCATTAACATGGTAATATTGAACTGAAAAAATCACTAAGAATAATCTCCAGTTCCGGTGATATATTCTCAGTGATTGGAAATTACATTTTTTTATTGTTCTCTTCCGGAATTATTCAAGTTCGGGTTAAGCTGAGCCTGGTTTAGCGGATAAGAGAAATACTGATCTTTAGGCAAACTAATCGTATTGGTTTGCCCGATAGATTTAAGGTAGGCATTTACAATGACATCGTATTGCCCCATTCTTAATAAATCGGCCCGGCGTTTTCCTTCATAAAAGAATTCCCATCCGCGTTCCTGCAAAATGGCAAACCTTAACGATGTTTGGGTGTAGTTGCCCAAGACAAGCGGCGTAGCGTGCGAGCGCTGTCTAACCTGGTTAATTAAACCAATACCTTCGGAAGTAGGTCCATTTAGTTCATTTAAAGCTTCAGCCCTGCTTAAGAGTACATCGGCATAGCGCAAAATATCAACACTGTGCCCGTCGTAATAAACATTTACTGAACCGGTTGAATCGGCATACTTTGATGTTGCCACGTTAGGCATATACAAAACGCCGGCAGGCGGTTGAGCGCCAGGTGTTGGCGCCTCTTCGTGTATTAAACCGTCGGTGCCGTGATATTTAGGAAAAAATTCACCTCCACGATCGTCATTAGCAGCAAAACTATGATAAAAGGACCAGGTTACCGCGTAATATTGCCACCTGTTTGGTATAGTTGGATGTACCAGCGGGCCAAAATGGTTCATTAATTCGGTTCCGTTTACATTGGCATCACTCAATACCGAGAATATATTTTCAGAACACCATTTGTTGGCCTCTAAAAACAGGCCCTGGTATGATGGGTAAAGCTGATAGGTGCCTGCGGTAATTACCTGCTGCATCATATCGGCCGATTTTTGCCATTGGTGCTGGCGCAAATATAATTTCCCCAGCAAAGTCATTGCAGCGCCTTTGGTAGCCCTGCCCGGATCATTGGTTGAATAGATTGCGTTACCTGCATAACTTACGGGAAGCACATTAATTGAATTTTGCAGGTCCGAGATCAGCAAAGTCTCGATATCAGCTACAGACGATACAGGCGCCTGGCTTAAGTAATTTGGGTTAGCCAAATTTGCTTCTGTTGCCAAAACCACCGGGCCCCAGGCATCGGTCAAATCCATATAAGCTACGGCACGTAAAAATTTCGCCTCCGCCAAAAACTGGGCCTTTTGCGCGGCAGTAATTGATGTCATGGCCGAAATATTATAAATAGCGCTGTTAGCGTCTGCTATCAACTTATAAATTTGACGCCAGTCTTCGGCAAGTAAGCCGTTTGCTGAATTCCATTTGGATAATGAAAGCTGGCCGGGGTCACCGCCATAGCTGCAATTACCAATATCGGTAGGAATATCAGTAAGGGCAAAGTGCCTTACTGTCCAGTAATCGTAATTGTCGGTAATGGAAGGGCCCTTTAAACGGGCGTAAACTGCATTTACTGCAGCGATAGCATCCGATTCAGTTTGAAAAGCATTCACACTGGTAAGGCTGCTAAGCACTTTAGGGTCTAAATTCTTATTACAGGAAAACTGTAGAAGAACAACCGGTATGAGAAGCAAAATATATTTTTTCATTTTCTTTTATTTTATGTTGATCCTTTATAAATAAGGCTATTTTATTAGTGGACAGAAAGTTTTACACCAATGATATAGGTTCTGAAAGCCGGGAAGCCGCCAAAATCCAAACCACCTGAAATATTGCTGCCACTATAACCACCAGAAGCGTTAAGTGCCTGGCCCTGGTGAACATTTTCCTCAGGATCGGTTCCTTTATAACCAGTAAAGGTTAATAAATTTTGCCCTTCGGCATATATTGTCAGCCCGCGGATAAATGGTGTATTTGTAAATACAGACGAAGGGATAGTATAGCTGAATGACGCTGTTTTTAAACGCACATAAGACGCATTTTGAACAAACTTTGAGTTAACATATCCACCGTACTGACTTAAAAAATAACCTTCGCGGGGTATATTGGTATTTTCATTTACACCCGGTACAAACCTGTTTAATGCGGCAGCGCCGGTTGTTGATTCCAATACCAATGCATTCATATTGTACAGATCGTAATCAAATGCGCCCTGGAAAAACACGCTTAAACCAAAACCTTTATAAGAAAAATTATTACCAAGGGCCGCAGTATAATGCGGATTTGTGTTGCCCAAATAGGTTTGGTCGGCTGGCGTAATAGCGCCATCGCCATTTACATCCTTATATAACGGGTCGCCTGGTTTTGCATTAGGTTCCGGTGCATAAGTTTGCCCCGTTTTAAGCACGCCCGCATATTGGTAGCCATAAAATTCGCCCAGTTCCTGGCCCACTGCCAATTTAGTAAACTGTGCACCCGAAACTGTTCCGCTTGGGTTAGCTGTGTTTGAATAAATTGCTGAAATACCAGGCGCTAATGATAAACATTTTTGTATGTTATAAGCTGCGTTGAAACTGCTGGTCCATGAAAAACTGGCAGATCTTACATTAACTGTATTTACACTCAATTCAATACCCTGATTACGGATTGAACCGGCATTTACTATTTCGGTGCTGGCACCCCACCAGTTTCCAACCGGAACATTTAATAATAAATTAGAAGTAGTTTTCCTGTACACATCTAACGTAGCAGTTATACGGCCACCAAGAAATCCCATATCTAAACCTGCATCAAATTGAGCTGTACTTTCCCATTTTAAAGCGGGGTTAGGCAGCGATGCCGGTTCTATACCCACCTGAAGCGGACCACCAGGAGCAAGCACTGTATTCCATGGGCTAAAAGTGCTCAAATAAGCGGTGGACTGAGGAATACGGTCGTTACCTGTTATACCGTAACCAACCCTGATTTTCAGATCGGAAAATGTATTTAAGTTTTTTATAAAATCATCTTCTCCCAGTTTATAGGCAATTGCACCAGACGGAAAAATACCATGGCTGTTTTTAGGGCCGAATCGCGATGACCCGTCATCCCTTAGGGTGAAAGTAGCTAATAACTTATCCTTAAAAGCATAATTTATCCTTGTATAATAGTCGGTACCGGTTGTTTGCACCCTGTAACTGGTAGGTGAAGCTGCAATTGAACCGGCCGTTAAATTATAAAACAAAAATTCGTTGGTTGAGTAACCTTGTGACCCTG
>Ga0207076_1172_pt1 | contig 14787 bp, 8 predicted proteins | sample Alteio_BWMinHeat_62_FD_153568 | JGI IMG/M metagenome (GOLD analysis project Ga0207076, IMG submission 153568) | Enriched cells from forest soil in Barre Woods Harvard Forest LTER site, Petersham, Massachusetts, United States -... | ecosystem: Environmental > Terrestrial > Soil > Temperate forest >... | reverse complement strand
CCAGGTTGCCAATAGGGCGTCATTGCTGGGCGATAAAAATAACTTGCACCACCTTTGACTGCCCAAAATTGACTGAGCAAACGCCAATAAAAAATATCGATGTCAGCATTTTCCACTGTTCCTTTATAGACTTCAGCATCATTTATAAATAATTCAAGTTTGTTGTAGTCAGACCCATACATGCCTTTGTAAGTCAGCCGTTGCGCATTATGAAACGGATCTGCACCCGCATCTAAAAAATTAGATAACCAAAAACCAGGTGGGTGTGCCATGGGATGTCTGACTAACGATACATCAATGGGTCGAACCTCATCGACTCTGACAATAGGTCGATTAAAATAGGCTGTATTTTTTACCACATTTTGAGGATTAGCTTCTCTCTTAGTAATTTCTGTCAAAGTAGCATATTGAAAAACGCGCGACATACCTGCCACCATGTGATAAAGCAAATGACAGTGAAAAAACCACTGACCACTGGCATCGGCATCAATATCCACAGTGACAGTGGATCCTGGAGCAACATCAATGGTATGTAACAAAGGATCATAAGCGCCATGCCCGTTACGTAAGATAAACCAATGCCCGTGGATATGCATAGGATGATGCATCATCGAGTTGTTAATAAAAATGATGCGATAGCGTTTGCCTGATTCCAGCGCAATAGGATGTGCATTATATTCAGGAACGCCGTTAATAAACCAAATGAAACGATCCATATAGCCAAATAATTCCATTTTAATAACACCATAGACTGGCTTACTGGGATCATTCGTTTTCATCTTCGCAGTTAAGTGTTGATATTTCGTTCCGAATGTTAATGATTCATAGGGTTGATCTGTATGACTCATTGGCATCATTTGGGATTGCATTGGCATTCCTAATTCCATCTTCATTTTTAAATCAGGAACAGGATGAGATAGCATATCACCTACTATTGTTGGTTCAATTGGCATGGTCATATTCATCTTGCTATGAGCCATTGATGACATAGCATGAATATGCTTTGTTTGAGATGGCTTCATGTTCATATTCATGGATGCAGGGCCATGATTCATACCTTCCATCATGTTGTTCATCATTTCTTGGGTAACAGGCAATGGTTCAGGAAATTTGGCTACTTGCTTGTAATTAACCAATTGGTTGGGAGCTGGGATTAAAGCACCATAAGCTGCGCCTAGTGTATTTCGCGCTTCAGCATAAATAATATAAGGTTCATTTTTTTGAATTTTAACTAAGACATCGTACGTTTCACCTGGCGCGATGGTGAAATCGTTAACTTCATAAGGCACAACATCATTTCCTTCTATGTGCACCATCGTCATAGTAGTATCAGGGATTTTAACGCGAAAGATGGTATCACCACCCGCCCCAATGAAACGCAACCTTACAATATCACCTACTTTAACTGGGCCCGTCCAAGGATTTAAATTTGAATGCCCATTTAATAAAAAAGCATCGTAAGCAACATCGCTCAGATCATAAATATTCATCCGGATTTGTTGCATCATTTTATAATCATCAATTAAATTCAGATGTTCTGGCTTCGATGCTTTACGGTAATCGTGAATAAATTTAACTAAAGAAGGCTGTAAAGGAAATCTTGGAGAATAGTAGTCACCTTCTTTTTTGAGATTTGCCATGATTTGATCTGGATCAGTATTACTCCAATCTGACAATACAACAACATAATCTTTTGTGTATTTATAATGTGTCGCCTCGGGTGGATCTATGATAAATCCACCATATAAGCCTTGTTGTTCTTGAAGTCCAGCATGAGCGTGATACCAATATGTTCCTGCTTGTTTAAGTGTAAATTGGTACTGGAAAACACCATTTGGTGGTATTCCTTTTTGTGAAATACCTTCCACACCATCCATTTGCCAAGGAACGAGAACACCATGCCAGTGAATCGAAGTCTCTTTATTAAGATGATTGCGCACATTAATCGTTACATGATCGCCTTCTTTAAAATGGAGTGTAGGTCCCGGGATTTGATCATTCACAGCAATAGCTATTTTTGGTTTACCAGCAAAGCAAGCCGTTTTGTAGCCCACAATTAAATTAATAATTCGATCAGCTGGGAAACCATTTGTTGAAAAAAACAAATTAATTATGATTATCCATAATATCTTTTTCATTTCAAATCCATATATGTTCATGCTCTTCTTCTTTTGGAAGTAACATAACTCCCAATCGATGGCGAAAACGAGTTCACCTCTAAGCCACACGGCTCTTACTAACAAACCTTCAACAATAAGAAATGTGATTATAAATATAGAATGAGTCTTTTGATTTTGAAATAACTAAATACGGAATCAAGAAAAATATTTTATTTAGTAACACCATTGGGATGCTCGCAAAGATTCGAATAATATGAAAGCTTTGATGTCGATCTATATAAAAAATCCGTTTTGACTTAAACTATTTTATGAATCATGGAAATTTTCCTTGAGGAATTAGATTTATAAAACATGATATATTTAAAAACCAAATTTTTAATTTCGGAGAATATGAATATGCAAATAGCGAGGATCAGCATGATATTCGCTTTAACACTGGGTCTTATTGGCACGGTTTGGGCATATAAGGGCGAGAAATATGCAAATCATGCGAAAATTACTTTAAAAGCGGCAGAAAAGATAGCTTTAAAAGCTGTTCCAGGAAAAATTAAAGATGAAGAGTTAGAAAAAGAAAGCGGTGGCAGTGGTCTACGCTATTCTTTTGATATTTTATATAAGGGCAAGATACATGAAGTCGGTGTAGATGCAAAATCAGGCAAAGTGCTTGAAAATAGTCTACCAGGACCTCATGCAGATTAAATTGCTCATTGCATATTTTGGGAACCTGGGAAGATGTGAATGCAACTATTCCGGATAATCATATTCAGCTTTTTATTTGCTCTATTATTGGTAGGATGTTCAACATATCAACCCAGACCTTTAAATACTGTCGACTTAACTAAGGCGTTGGCTACTCCAGATAAAAAGCAGATTGCACAACAAGCAACTTTACTTAACCATCCACGCATTCCTCCTATTAATATAGATTTTTCAAGACCGCTGACAGCAAAAGAATTATCTGTTCTAGCTGTTTTGGCGAGTCCTGATCTTAAAGCATTACGTGCTAAAGAGGGGGTAGCGAATGCACAGGTATTTAATGCAGGATTGCTACCCGATCCAAAATTGTCCTATGCGTATGCGTGGACACTTCCAACTATGGCAGGTCTCACGAATGCATATGGTTATGATTTATTTTGGGATATTGCTTCATTAGTAACAACACGAACAACTTTGAAAGTGGTGAAAGCGCAAGCCTTACAAACACGTTATGATATTGCTTGGCAAGAATGGTTGACAGCAAATCAAGCCGAATTACTCGCATCACGCATTTATTTTTTACAAAAGCAGTTGCATTTAGCAAAAAAAACAACTCAAACAGCGAAACACATTTTAGATATCACAAAATCGAATTTGTTAAAACATAACTCAACAATTGATGAGTTCGGATTACGTCAAGCAACTTATCTCGATTTTTTAGATCAAACCACCACAATAGAACGATCACTACAAAAGACAGTTTTGGAATTGAATCAGCTTTTAGGATTTCCTCCGAATGAAAAAATTGCTATCAACATAAAACCCATTTCTTTTTCTCCTTTAAATGCAGCCAAATTATTTGAACAGGCACAAGTCTGCAGATTAGATTTATTAGCATTACAAGCAGGATACGCAAGTCAAGAAGCAACATTATATCAAGCTATATTAGGACAATTTCCTCACTTTTCATTAGATATTACCAGAGCACGCGATAATACAAATGTTCACTCTATTGGTGCTGGTATTAGCTTTGATATTCCAATCATTAATCGCAATCGTGGAGCAATCGCGATTGCCAAAGCCACGCGTGAACAGCTGTACTTAGAGTATATTGCCCGATTAAACAAAACGCGTTTTGATATTGCAACTTTAGTAAATGAATTAATGATAATTAACAAAGAAGTAAAGATTTTAAAAAAGCAATTACCCGAAATGGAAAAAGCCGAACGCTTAATGCGTGAAGGTTTAAATAATGGAAATATTACTTTAATCACCTATGAAAGCGTACTAACAAGCCTACTAACCAATCAATTAAGATTGTTAACATTAAATCAAAATACGACAGAACAAATGATTGGTTTGCAGATCGCAATAGGTAAATATCGATAAGGAAGGCGCAAATATGTCTACCAAATATAAATTAGTTGCAGCTATATTCCTTATAATCATCATTTTTATCACCGTGATGATTCTCATTTTTCATCATCCGGCAAATGAAACAGTGCAAAAACCTTCTGCATTAGTAAAAATTGCTGCAGTCAAACAAATACCAATATCTAAAACATTGATTACCTACGGCATTGTGAGTGTTGCACCAGAACATATTCAACAAATCACCATTCAAAATGAAGCCTTAGTCCAACAAATTTTTGTTACTCAGGGTCAACGTGTTAGCAAAGGAGATCCTTTATTACGACTTTCAACAACAGCCAGTTCCAGTTTAAATTTTGAAAATGCAAAAATCGCTGTTGATTTTGCGAAAAAAGAACTCGATCGACTCGAGAAATTACGCTCTCAATATTTAGCAACTAACGCAGATGTGCAAAGTGCAAAACAAAATTTAGCTAAAGCAGAAGCGGCATTAAAAAATCTTAACCAGCAACAACAAAATGAAACAGGAAAAGTTATACAATCTAATTGTAGTTGTAATATTGTTGCTATCAATGTTCAACCCGGACAAGTTGTTTCGGCGGGAACAACGTTATTAACTTATGCAAATACGAATCAAGTACAAATTAGGCTTGGTGTTGAGTATGATGAGTTATCCAAAATTCATTTAGGACAAAAAGTTGTAATCACGCCTATTTATAACAGTTCACTATCCTATGCTGGCTTTATAAGCAATATTACCGATCAAATTGATCCAAAAACGGGGTTAATTGACGTCATTGTACCATTAGGCAATGTAACAGGATTAATTCCCGGAAGTATGGTGGAAGGAAAGATTTTGTTAGAGCCAGAGAAAAATCTACTTGCCGTGCCTCGTAGTGCAATCTTATATGAAAATAATAAACCGTATGTATTCGTTGATATAAATGGCAAAGCAAATAAGCGTTGGATAACAGTTGGTGAAGAAAATGATAAATTCATCGCGATCAAAAGTGGTATTCAAGCAAATGAATCAGTAGTGGTTGTCGGAAATTATGAGTTAACAGATGGCATGCCCTTACGAGTGGAGTCACAACCATGATCGGTGCGTGGTTACAAAGACATCGTATATCAATATTATTTCTATTAATTTTATTGACGGTCGGTGGATTATTTACCGCATTTAAATTACCTGTCATGTTGTTTCCTAACATCCAATTCCCCCGAATTTTAGTTTTTGTTGATTCAGGTGATCGGCCGGTTGACAGAATGATCATTGAAGTCACACAACCATTAGAACAAGCGTTGCGCTCTGTACCCGATGTTGTCGATATACGCTCAAGGAGCAGTCGAGGATCTGCGGAAATATCCGTGAATTTTAATTGGAATAGCAATATGGTAACTGCATTATTGCAAATTCAATCAGCGATTAATCAGGTATTACCTACTTTGCCTATAGGAACAACATTTACAGCTCAAAGAATGGATCCTATTGTCTTCCCAATACTAGGATTATCTTTGACATCCAATAACAAAGACCTGATTGCATTACGTGATTTTGCTTATTTCCAATTGCGGCCGCTATTATCAGTCATTCCAGGCGTTGCCCATGTTCAAGTCATCGGAGGACAAGAAACTGAATATCAAGTTTTAATTGATCCAGCTAAATTAAAAGCTGCTGATATAACGTTAATTGATGTTATCAATGCATTGACAGTAAATAATGTAGTCACAGCCGTTGGCCGATTAGAAGATTCTTATCGTCTTTACTTGATATTATCTGACACACGTTTACACAATGTTGATGATATAAAACATACTATTTTACGTAGCAGTAGCAGTGGGATTATTGATTTAGAGGATGTTGCAGAAGTTGTGAGTGGAGCAACCCCCCAATGGACTCGTGTGACTGCGAATGGCAACGACGCAGTTCTATTGAATATTCTTCAGCAACCTGGCGCCAGTACAGTTTCCATTGCAAACGACGTAAAGAAACTATTAATCGATTTCCAGAATAAAATTCCGAATGATATTCAAATAAAAACCTGGTATGACCAATCTCAGCTAGTCACAGAAGCTGCAAAAAGCGTTCGAGACGCAATTATTATAGGCGCAAGTCTTGCTGTAATAATTTTATTTTTATTTTTACGTAACATACGTATGACTTTGATTGTGGCCTTGATTCTTCCATGCGTACTGCTCACTGCTATTTTGTTACTATATATGCTGCATATGAGTTTCAATATTATGACATTAGGAGGCATGGCTGCAGCAGTAGGTCTCATTATTGATGATGGCGTTGTTATGTTAGAACACATCATGCGGCGTTTAAGCGAAGGACATGAAGGAGAGCCAACACACGGACCGGTTTTGAGCGCTGCAATGCAAATGTTGCAACCCTTATCAGGTTCTTCACTCGCAACGATTATTATATTTCTACCACTTGCCTTCATCCAAGGCGTTGTTGGCGGTTTTTTTCAAGCATTGGCCATCACCATGGCAGCATCACTTATTATTTCATTTTTTTTCGTTTTTCTGGTTGTTCCCTTATTAGGAGAAATACTGTTAAAAAGAACCGATGCAAAACACCTTGAAACAGTCGGCCCAGTTTTGAAAAAATTACATAAAAGTTATCAGTCCTTCATGAGCGCATTTTTGAATAAACCAGTTTGGCTCATCGTCAGCATATCCGTGATAATTTTCATGGGTTATTTTTCCTATAAACAAGTAGGGTCAGGTTTCATGCCCAATATGGACGAAGGCGGTTTTATTCTTGATTATATTGCTCCACCAGGTACTTCTCTTACCGAAACCGATAGATTATTGCGCCAAGTGGAACAAATAATAGTGAAAATCCCTGAAGTCAGCAGCTATTCACGTCGTACAGGATTGCAATTGGGTGGTGGTGTAACCGAAGCAAATACAGGTGATTTTTTTATTCGGCTTAAACAGCCACCGCGTCGTAACATTCACCTCATCATGACCGAATTGCGTGACAAAATTAACATGCTGGTTCCAGGTTTAGACGTTGAAACAGCGCAGTTGATGGAGGACATGATTGGTGATTTGACCGCTGTTCCACAACCCATAGAAATAAAAATATTTGGTGACAATCAAATTGTTTTACAAGATACCGCGAAACAAGTTGCAAAATTAATTTCTTCTGTTCCAGGTGTTGTAGAAATAAAGGATGGTATCATTGTTTCTGGGGATGCCATTGTTATAAAAATAAATAGAATAAAAGCTGCCTTACTTCAGTTAGATCCCGAATCAGTGACCAAACAAGTTCAAACGCAATTAATGGGTACTGTTGTAAGTCAAATTCAAAATGGAGAAAAAGTGATTGGAATCCGTGTTTGGACGCCTTCCAATTTGCGTGATCAATTGCAAAAGTTAAAAATTTTGCCGTTACGCACAGCAGATGGCCGTTACATCTCTCTGCAAAGTGTAGCGGATATTACCATACAAAAAGGTCAAACACAGATTGCTCGTGAGAATTTAAAATCCATGATTGCAGTCACTGCGCGTATTGAAGGACGAGATATGGTTTCAACCATGCATGATATCAAAAACAAAATAACTGGACTCAATCTTCCTTCAGCTATTTACATTCAATACGGTGGTCTTTATAAAGAACAGCAACAATCTTTTCATCAAATGCTCATTGTTTTTTTGAGTGCAGTATTTCTAGTGACTGTTTTACTTCTCTATTTATATGAAAATATTTATATCGTCTTCAGTATATTATTCACAACATTATTGTCATTCTCAGGTGTATTTTTGGGCCTATGGGCGACAGGTACCGAATTAAATATTTCATCTATGATGGGTATGACAATGATTATTGGGATCGTAACTGAAATCGCAATTTTTTATTTTGCTGAACTACGTACTCATCATCTCCATAATACTCATGCCGTCATTCATTCTGGAATAATGCGCATGCGTCCGATTTTGATGACATCTATTATTGCAATTCTTGCTCTCTTACCTCTTGCATTAAGTCTTGGCTCGGGTTCTAGTATGCAACAACCTCTTGCCATCGCGATTATTTCTGGATTGATTTTGGCCCTACCCTTAGTGTTGATCCTAATGCCTGCCTTATATTTTATGCTGATAAAATCAATCAAACAGATGCCTACTGATCTTAATCCTCGATAAGGCCGATTTAGGCAAAAATTTTATCACTCCAAATACATAAGCTGCTATTTTTCGTCTGAATTTATGTGATGACTTAACTTCAAGGCCAGATAAAATATGATGAAAGTAAAAACGCCCATCACGGCAAAATCGATCCCAAATGGAATTAAACCAAGTCCTTTTCCAAAAGTACCTAAATAGGAAATCAGCGTAACCCCTATAAAATATGGAAAAATCCACCAAGATGTATTCAGCTGCTTCAACCACAAGTTATTCTTTTGTTGATAACTATGAATAATAAAAAATAAAAGCCCAATACTGAGTGCAATCATCATTCGAGAAACCGTGTTCCAGCCCGTCCAAAATATTAATAAATTACAAATATAAAAAGCGACTAAAGCTGATAAGTTAGCAAAAGGCAACTTAAAAGGCCTATGTTGATCAGGTTTGGACTTACGCAAAGCAATTAACGAAATAGGCCCAATCATGTATGTCAAAACAAAAGAGGAGATAATAATACTCACCATATTTTGCCAATCGGGAAAAGGCAAAAATAACAAAAGCCCAACAAAGTAATTCAATAAAATACCGCGTAAAGGCACGCCTCTTTGCGTCAATTTCTGTAAGCTTTCCGGGAAAAAACCAATTCGACTCAATCCATAACTGACACGAGCTGTCGAAGCCGTATAAATAAAGCCCGTACCAAAAGGTGAAATCAAGGCATCGCCATAAATGATAATTGTAAACCAACTGAGACCCAACGCGGTTAACACGCCCGCAAAGGGACCGCTATCGCCCACAAAATTTAAATGGTGCCAGTCTTTAGTCAGTATAGAAGGTGAGAGTGCGCCAATAAAAGCAAGTTGGAGACAAACATATAAAATCATGCAGAAAAGCACAGAACCGATCAGCACTAAAGGAATATCTCGTTGTGGATTTTTCGATTCACCGGCTAATTGAATAATCGTATTTGAGCCTAAGAATGAAAAAATGACACCGCCAAGAGGTAATGCCGATAAGATCCCTTTCCAACCATAAGGTGCAAATCCGCCAGTGCGGGGATTGTCAAAATTTGATAAATGAAAATCAATCGCAATAAGAATGAAGAAAGTTGCTATGGGAACAATAAGTTTGATGCCGGTAATTGCACTGTTCAGTCGACTAAAAAAAAGAGCCCCATAATAGTTCAGTACACACATGATGAACATGACACCCGCAGCGCCGCCTATTCCTATATTTGTCAGCACGGTGAGATTATTTTCTTTCTTAACTAAGCCTGGAATGTAGTTTGCCGCGTATTGAATAAGGCTCATGGTTTCAACGGGAGCGAGCGCCACGCTGGAAAACCATATCATCCAGCCTATCATAAAACTGACTAAAGGACCGTGACTAAGCTGAGCAAACTGAACCATGCCACCCGCAACAGGAAATGCGCTGCTCAATTCTGCGAACGTTAGCGCAACAATAATCATCAAAATGCCGCCGATGATCCATGAAATAATAGCAGCGGGTCCTGCAAGCTGAGCAGCATAGAGAGGACCGAAGAGCCAACCGCTTCCTATGACACTTCCAATGCCTGCGAATAGCAGTCCATATAATCCAATTGTACGCTTAAACTCCATTAGTTGATCTCCTTCTTAACTGCTATTAAACACCAATAAAGGATTTAATGCCAGATCACTAAAAAGCCAGGCGCGGGCACGCACGCGGGCAAGGGCGTCCCCCTGTCATTCCCGCGAAGGCGGGAATGACAGCAATTTTTTTTAATCTTGATTTCCCGAAATCATATTAATAATTCCCGAAAAATCCATTTCGCCAAATCCCCGGTTGACATATAAAGCGTATAATTCTGCGGCTTCGGCACCCATTGGAATATTCGCATTCACCCCTTCGGCTGCGTGTTGGCCTAAACGTAAATCTTTCAACATCATCTTTGCCATAAATCCAGGTTGATAATTATTATTGGAAGGAGCTTTTTCAACAATTCCTGGTACTGGACAGTAACTTGTCATTGACCAACATTGCCCCGAGGCATTTGAGCTAATTTCAAAAAACTTCTTTGGATCAAGTCCTAACTTTTGTCCTAATGAGAATCCTTCACTCACAGCCAGCATCGAGATCCCTAAAATCAAATTATTGCAAATCTTTGCGGCTTGACCATTTCCCGCAGAGCCAGCATGAACAATCTTTTTTCCTAATTTTTCTAAGATAGGTTTTGCTCGTAAGAAATTCGCTTCACTACCCCCTATCATGAAAGTAAGAGAAGCGGCTTCTGCGCCAGCCGTTCCACCCGAAACAGGTGCATCTACCATGGCAATTCCATGTTCTTCTGCTTTTTTGTGCAGTGATCGTGTCGTATCAATCTCAATGGAAGAGGAATCAATATACAAAACATTTTTTTTGGCATGCGCAAATAATCCATTATCTGGTAAGCACACACCACTTACTTGTTGTCCTGTTTGCAACATAGTAATAATCACATCGGCATTTTTTGCTGCATCAGCCAAGGATTTGGCAGGAATCGCCCCTTTCTCTGCCAAAGATTGAATGGCTGATGACATAACATCATAGACAGTCACTTGAAATCCTGCTTTTAATAAATTCTGGGCCATGGGATTGCCCATATGGCCTAGACCTATGAAGCTAATATGATTCATTAAATAACTCCTTAAAAATCCAAGTTCTCGAAAATGGAATTTGTGAAATTGGCACGGGAAACCAAAATCCTATTGAATTAAAAAATTAATGGGTTGGCATGCCGAAATCTGCGCCTTGTTTATCCTTAAACCAGCGCTGCGTAATCGTTTTTAATTTTGTGTAAAACTGCACGCCTTCGGTACCATGCATATGGATATCACCAAACATAGAACGTTTCCAACCACCAAAACTGTGATAAGCGACTGGGACTGGAATGGGGATATTCACACCTACCATGCCGACTTGAACTTTATTAGCAAAGGTACGTGCGGCATTCCCATCACGGGTAAAAATGGCAGTCCCATTTCCAAATTCATGCTCATTCACCAATTTTAAAGCGCTGTTTAAATCAGGAACTCGCATGATAGATAATACGGGTCCAAATATTTCTTCTTTATAAATTCGCATTTCGGGTTTAACTTTATCAAATAACGTGGCGCCCATGAAAAATCCATTTTCTTGGCCTTTAGGTTTGTAATCACGCCCATCGATGACAAGAGCTGCGCCCTCTTTTACACCGAGATCGATATATGATTTAACACGATCCAAATGCGCTTGAGTCACTAAAGGTCCCATTTCGACTTCAGGTACGGTACCTGGGCCAATTTTTAAATTGTCGACACGCTGCTTGATCTTCTTGATAAGCTCATCGGCCAATGTGTCGCCTACGGTAACGACAACTGAAATTGCCATACAACGCTCGCCTGCCGAGCCGTAAGCCGCGCCTACAATCGCATCAGCCGCTTGATCTAAATCAGCATCCGGCATGACGACGCCATGATTCTTGGCACCACCGAATGCTTGCACACGTTTGCCATGCTGGGTTGCGGTTTGATATACATGTTCTGCAACGGGTGTCGAACCAACAAAACTCACCGCCTTTATATCAGGATTTGTTAATAGCAATTCAACCGCTTCTTTATCCCCTTGCACGACATTTAATACACCATCTGGGGCACCCGCTTCTTTTAATAACTGCGCTAATCGAATAGAGCAGGAGGGATCTTTTTCGGATGGCTTTAAAACAAACGTGTTTCCGCATGCGATCGCCATCGGGAACATCCAAAGTGGAATCATGGCTGGGAAATTAAATGGGGTAATACCAACGCACACACCTAAGGGTTGACGCATGGAGTAACTATCCATTTCGGTTGCCACATCTTCCGAAAAACTCCCTTTTAAAAGATTCGGCACACCACAAACAAATTCAACCACATCAATACCGCGTTGCACGGAGCCTTTCGCATCACTCAATGTTTTCCCATGTTCTTGAGTAACTAATCGTGCTAATTCATCGCTATGCGCTTCTAATAAGGTTTTAAATTTAAATAGCACACGTGATCGACGCAGTGGCGTTGTGGTAGACCATGACGAGAAAGCTGTTTTTGCTGCAGCAATGGCTTTCTCAACAATCAGATGATCGGCGAGCGCAGTCTGACCAATGACTTTTCCCGTTGCTGGATTATAAATATCTAAGGTTTTACCTGAAGCAGAGACCAATTGGCCATTGATGAAATGTGATACTTGATATGTCATAAATTTCCTTATAAAACTGTTTTAAGTAATATTATTTTCTATAGTACAAATCCACCCTTTTGAGGGCGCACTAGAATTTCTTCCACATCGGTGTTGCGATTCAATTTATGGATATCAACTATCGCTTTCGCAATATCGCGAGCTGGAATAAATTCATCTTGCGGCACATTTGTTGCTCCCCATGCAGGGGTTAATGTTTCTCCTGGCATGACCGTTGTGACACGAATCCCATTACCTTTCGTGACAGAACGCAAAGAACGCGCCAGGCCTAGCAATCCATGTTTTGCCGCGCAATATGCGACACTTCCAGGATGAGCATATAATGAAGCAATAGAACCCAGAAAAAAAACATCTCCTGATTTTTTTTCAAGCATGTCATCAAAAAAAGCTTGCGTTACAAGAAACGCACTGGTTAGATTAACATCAATTTGCGCACGAAAATGAGCGCCTGAGGTATCTGAAAAATTGGATGGCTCAAATCCCCCCGCATTATTTACCAAAACATCTGGGGCACCCCATTGCTGCAATATTTTATTTGCAACATTCGCCACTTGATCATCATTTGTAACATCGCAAATAAAATAATGGGTGTCTGCGCCCATCTTTTTGCACTCATTTGAGACTTCGCTTAACTTGGATTCGGAACGTGAAATTAAAATTAAAATAATATTTTTTTCAAATTCAGCAAACGCTTTTGCGGTTTCAGCGCCTATGCCCTGACTAGCCCCAGTGATTACAACAACCTTCATGAAATTCTGCTCCTCTTCGAATGGAAAAATCATACAGTGACAAAATCTCATCTACAAGACTAATCTCGTCTTCTATTCTCCAACGAAAATAGGCTTTAAAGTAGTGTTATGATATTTTATGGTTAAAGCTATTGAACCCAAAAACAGCAGTCGGTTTCTACTGCCCAATTTAGGTTGAAGGAAATCTATTCAAGGATGAATAATGAAAACTCTATTCCGTACAAAACCCATTAGAGCAGACGTATCCTCTTTACGCCGTTGCTTAACCGCAGTTGATTTAACATTAATGGGGATTGGCGCCATTATTGGAGCGGGTGTGTTTGTTTTAACTGGCGTTGCCGCCGCTGTTGATGCCGGTCCTGCAATAACGATTTCTTACATTATTTCAGGCTTAGCTTGCCTCTTTGCTGCGCTTTCCTACGCAGAATTAGCCTCAAGTGTAGGTGGATGTGGAAGCGCATACTCTTACTCTTATGCCAGTTTTGGTGAGTTTATTGCATGGATTATTGGCTGGGATTTGTTATTAGAATACACCATGAGCGTCTCCACTGTCGCGATAGGTTGGTCGGGATATGTTAAAGATGCGCTTCTTTCGATGCATATTGATCTCCCTCTCGCATTTCGAAATAATCCTTTCGAAGGGGGGATTATTAATTTACCTGCTGTAATCATTATTGCTATTCTGATGACGTTACTGTGTATCGGTGCGAAAACAAGCGCACGATTTAACGCAGCGATTGTTTTTATTAAATTATCCGCCATCGCTGTGTTTATTGCTGTCGCAAGCAATAACATCCATATCAATTATTGGAATCATTTTTTTCCTTTTGGCTGGACTGGCGTCATGAATGGCGCTGCCTTAGTTTTTTTTGCTTATATCGGTTTTGATGCGGTCTCAACCGCTGCAGAAGAAACCATCAATCCGCAGCGCAATTTACCGATCGGTATTATTTTATCTGTCACTATTTGCACGATAATTTATATTGTCGTTGCCGCATTATTAACGGGAATTACACCCTACTCTAAATTAAATGTGACGTCACCCGTTGCAGCAGCATTGCTACAAATAGGACATCCCATAGCCGCTGGAATCATTGCAGCAGGTGCAATTGCCGGACTCACAACAGTGATGTTAGTGATGTATTATGGATTGACACGCGTCTGTTTAGCGATTTCACGCGATGGCTTATTACCTCCGTTTTTTGCTCGTGTTTATCATCGCACGCATTCACCTGTGCGTATTATCCTTTTAAGTGGTGTCGTTATTGCGGCAATTGCTGGTTTCGTACCCATTGGAGAGGCTGCGGAACTTGTTAATATCGGCACCTTAGCAGCATTTGTCTTGGTATGCTGTGGAGTCATTATATTACGTTTCACACAGCCTAACTTATCGCGTCCTTTTAAGTTGCCATGGAATCCAGTTATTCCTTCATTAGGTATTCTCTTTTGTGTTTATTTAATGTTGCATTTACCTAAAATAA
>Ga0207076_1073_pt2 | contig 14845 bp, 11 predicted proteins | sample Alteio_BWMinHeat_62_FD_153568 | JGI IMG/M metagenome (GOLD analysis project Ga0207076, IMG submission 153568) | Enriched cells from forest soil in Barre Woods Harvard Forest LTER site, Petersham, Massachusetts, United States -... | ecosystem: Environmental > Terrestrial > Soil > Temperate forest >... | reverse complement strand
GCGGACTTCGCCCTCGATGGAATCGCCGGTATGCAGGTTGAAGCGGCGGATCTGCGATGGCGAGATATAGATATCGTCGGTGGAGGCCATGTAGCTGGCATCCGGTGAGCGCAGGAAGCCGAAACCGTCCGGCAAGACTTCCAGGGCGCCGTCGCCGAAGATCTGTTCGCCGGATTTCGCCCGCTTTTTCAGGATAGCGAACATCAATTCCTGTTTGCGCATCCTGGCTGCGTTGTCGATGTCCAGTCCAATAGCCATTTCTAGCAAGGCTGAGACGTGTAACGCCTTTAATTCTGATAAGTGCATGTATGAGTGTCCCGAGATGGGATAGATAGGTGGGGGAGTGAACTACGAGGTGTAGATTATTATAGTCTCTGGTCAACTGGCCAGAAAGAGTATTAAGTGCTCTAAAAATTATTCAAGTAATAAGCATCAAATTAATGCCGGCAGGCCAGACCGTGCGGCTGCACTGCGGTGCTTATCACTATTGTACTAAAGGATATCAATAAAGTGCACGAAATTTATGCGTGCACTTTATTCTAACCCATTTATATGCAGATTAAATATTGCTGTCGATAAAAGAGGTCAATTGGCCTTTTGCCAGTGCGCCTACTTTTTGCGCTGCAGCGACGCCGTTCTTGAACAGGATCAGGGTAGGAATGCCGCGGATGCCGAATTTTCCCGGTATACCCTGGTTAGCGTCCACATCCATCTTGGCGATAGTGATCTTGCCTTGATATTCCTTGGCTACTTCTTCCAGGATGGGAGCGATCATCTTGCAAGGGCCGCACCATTCCGCCCAAAAGTCTACCAGGACAGGTTTGTCTGATTTCAATACGTCTGCTTCAAAGGAAGCATCGCTTACGTGTTTGATGTTTTCGCTCATGGAATCCTCGTTGAGAGGGAAAATTAAGGGGTAAAAGGCCACAGCAACGCAGCTTACGGTACAAATTCCGCAGACTGCATTCCCGGTTTCTCGTCTAGCGTAGTAAATCTGGAGGCGTTTCACACAAATTCAATAGCATGCAGCGGCTTTGAATTGAGCTTTGCCAGACTGGAAGGGCGCAAATGGCAGACTATGGGATAAATAATAACCGATTTTCTTTATATGCGTGGAAAGTCCGGCAATTCGCCCGGCCGCTCGCATAAAATGGTGCCCTTACCGTGTATCCAGTGAAATAACGACAATGCGCCATAACCCTGAGTTGATTGCCGCCTCCAGCCTGTTCTGGCAGCAGGCGGCGCGCAAGTTTGCGCAAGCCGCGAGCCGCCATCAATGGGTGGCCGGGCTGGCCGGCAGCGCGCGCGATTATTCAGCGATCAGGGTCATAGTTCCGACTTTCGAGCATGCGCAGCTGTTCCTGAAGGCGCTGGGCCAGGAAATCGCCGGTAATTTCATTCCGCCGCGCATCAATACGATGTTTGCCTGGCTGCAGATGCTGCCGCCGGCTGCCGGCGCACAGCGCGTCACCGCCGGCAGCGAGCGCCTGATGGGCCTGTATGCGGAGCTGCGCCAGCATGCCTGGCTGAAAAAATTATTTGCCGCCCGCCGCAATACCGACCTGCTGCCGCTGGCGCAAACCCTGCTTACCTTGTCGGATGAGCTGACGCTGGCGCTGTTGCCGACCGTGCAGGCCGGCAAGGAAGATATCCGGCAGCGCTGGCACACTGCGCTGGCGCAGATGCCGCCGCCGACGCAGAAAATCCTGTCGGAGGAGGCGCAACTGGTGTGGACCATCTGGCAAAGCCAGCTCGACGACAGCGATGCCGCAGTGCAGCGTTTCCAGAAACTGATGCAGATTGCGCAGCAGGCCGGCGAACACATGGTGTGGATCAGCCCGACCGCGCCCGATGCGATGGAAGATGCTTTCCTGGCGGCCTATGCCAAAAAGAAGGATGTGCTGCCAATATTGCTGGACTGGCGCGACGACGTGCTGGCGCAACCCTATGCGCCGGCCTGGCCCAGCATGATAGAAGCCGTACTCAACCGGCCTCCGCAGTTTGCGCTGGACGTGGCCGACACCTCGCATATCAGGCTGTGCCAGACCGGTTCCCTGGAAGATGAGGCGCAGCAGGGCGCGCAGACCATCATCGACTGGCTGCAGGCGGGCAAGCAGAATATCGCCGTGATCGCGCAAGACCGCGTGGTGTCGCGCCGCATCCGCGCCTTGCTGGAGAGGGCGGAAGTCTTCGTCGCCGACGAGACCGGCTGGAAACTGTCCACCACGCGCGCCGCCGCCGCGATTGCCGCCTGGTTTGAGGTCATCGCTACCCGGGCCGACACGATGGCCTTGCTGGATTTGCTGAAGTCTCCGTATCTGTCGGCCCACCGGCGCGAGGGGGGCATTGAGGCCAATGAAATCGACAAGGCCGACCAGATCATGCATATAGAGCTGGCTTTGCGCAAAGCCAATGTGCCGGGCGGCTGGGATGCGATCCTGGCCAGCCTGGGCAATTTGCCGGATGAGCGCCAGTGGATAGCGGCGCTGTCGCGCCAGGCAGGGGCGTTTACCACGCGCCGCAGCCTGCCTGAGTGGAGCGCCGGCACCTTGCAGACCCTGGATTTGCTGGGCATGCAGGCCAGTATGCAGGCCGATAATGCAGGCGCCCAGATCATCAAGCTGCTGCAGTCGCTGAGCGGCGACTGCCAGCATATGGACGCGCCTTTTTCCTTTGCCGAATGGCGGGCCTTCATCAACTTGCAACTGGAGAGTGCGCCTTTCATTATGGCGCGGCCGGACAAGCGGGTGATGATGCTGCCCTTGAACGGCGCCCGCCTGCGCAGTTTCGATGCGGTATTGCTGGTCGGCGCGGACGCGGCGCACCTGCCGTCGCAACCGCAGGAAGTGCTGTTTTTTACCAATGCAGTGCGCAGGGAATGCGGCTTGGTCACGCGGGAAGCCAGGCAGCGCCAGCAATTGCGCGACTTTGCCGAACTCTTGCTGTCCAATCCGGAAGTCGTGCTGTCCTGGCAGGGGCACCTGGACGGCGAGCACAATCCGGTCAGCCCCTGGCTGGCGCAACTGGACCTGACTTTGCAGCGCAGTGGCCAGGAGCCGCTGGCGATGCACAAGGCGGCTATTCCTTTGCAGGCGCTGCAAGCGGCGCTGCCGGTGCAACCGCGGCCTGCGGCGCCGCAGTTGACGCCGGCCACCTTGTCGGCCAGCGGCTACAGCAGCCTGGTGGCCTGTCCCTACCAGTTCTTTGCCGGCCGCATGCTGGGCCTGGCCGCGATAGATACGCTGTCCGATATGCCCGAGAAGAAGGATTACGGCGACTGGCTGCATGCGATCCTGAAAAAATACCATGACGCGCTGCTGGAGCGGCAGGTCGGCGAAGACGGCAGGGTGCAGCTATTGCGCGATATCTCGCAACAACAGTTCGACCGCATCCTGCAGCAGAGCCCCGCCGCGCTGGGGTATACCGTGCGCTGGGAAAAAGTGATCCCTGCCTACGTGGCATGGGCAACCGAGCGTGAAAAGGGAGGCTGGCATTTCGAGCTGGGCGAAGCCTGGCGCGAGCGCGACCTGAGTTGGGAGGGCGGGGCAGTCAAGTTGCGCGGGCGCATAGACAGGCTGGACAAGAATGCGCTGGGCGAGTACGCGGTGCTGGATTACAAGACCAGGACCCAGGCAGCGTTGAGCAAGCGGCTGAAGGACGGCGAAGACCACCAGCTGCCGTTCTACGGCTTGCTGGCCGACGTGCCGGTGACGACCGCCAGCTACGTGGCGCTGGAAATGGACAGGGGCAAGACCGGCGCAGCGGAGGCAAAGGATTATACGGAATGGGCAGAAGCATTGGAAACCGCGATCATCGATAACATGCAGGCCATCGCGCGGGCCGAGCCGCTGCCGGCGCAGGGCACCGAATCGGTCTGCCAGTATTGCGACATGCGCGGCCTGTGCCGTAAGGGAGCCTGGTGATGGCCGAGCATAGCGTGGCCGCGCAGGCATACGAAATCAATGGCGCGCCGGCGGATTCGGCCGGCTTCACGGCGGCGGCCTGCGATCCGCAACATTCTGTCGTGGTGGAAGCTTGCGCCGGCAGCGGCAAGACCTGGCTGCTGGTAGCCCGCATGCTGCGCCTGTTATTGGCGGGCGCAGAACCGGCCGAGCTGCTGGCGATCACCTTTACGCGCAAGGCGGCACAGGAAATGCGCGAGCGCCTGGTGCAGCTGTTGCAGGAACTGGCGCTGGCGGACCAGCAGACCGTAGCGGTATTGCTGACCGAGCGTGGCATTCCGCCGCACGAGCTGGCAAATGTATTGCCGCTGGCGAGGCGGCTGTATGACAAGGTCTTGTCCAGCCCGCAGTCGCTGGCGATGGATACCTTCCACAGCTGGTTTGGCCGCCTGATACAGCTGGCGCCGCTGGCCTCCGGTGTACCACACGGCTTCAGCCTGGTGGAAGCCACCGGCGAATTGCAGCGCGAAGCTTACGGGCAATTGATGCAGTCGCTGAAGGACCCCGACAATGCGGCGCTGAAGGAAGCCTTGCTGTTCCTGTACCGCGAAGTCGGCGACTTCAATGCGCAGAAAATGATGAACGCCTTCCTCGACAAGCGCGCCGAGTGGTGGGCCTCGAACGAAGATGAGCTGGACGGCAAGCCGCTGGACTGGCTCAGGGAAATGTGCGGCCTGGATGCAGAGCGTGACCCGCGCCTGGGCCTGTGGGACGATCAGGCATTGCGCGCCAGGCTGGACATGCTGGCCAGGATACTGGGGCAGGGCGCTGCCGCCAACCAGGCCAATGCAGTGAAAATTGAAAAGGCGCTGACCGACGGCGCCAGCCTGGAGAGTTTTGAAAAGCTGTGTGGCGGTCTGTTGACCGGCACCGGCGGCCTGCGTTCGCATAACACCAAGACCAAGGCCCTGGTGGCGTCGATAGAAAAACACCTGGGGCCGGATAGTGCGGCCGCCTTTGAAGACGAATGCGCGGCTTTGGCCGAGGCGCTGGGCTTACTGGAGCGGCGCAGCGGCGAAAAATTTGTATTGAATATCAATGCAGCGCTGTTTACCGTCGGCGCGGCCTACCTGGACTGTTACCAGACGCTGAAATCCGACCAGCGCGTGTTCGATTTTGCCGACCTTGAATGGCAGGCCTACCGGCTGCTGAGCAATGAAGAATATGCGGCCTACCTGCATAGCCGGCTGGATGCGCGCTACAAGCATATCCTGCTGGACGAATTCCAGGACACCAATCCGCTGCAATGGAGCATAGTGCAAGCCTGGCTGGATGCTTATGGCGACGACACTGCCCGCCCCAGCGTATTTATCGTCGGCGATCCGAAACAATCGATCTACCGCTTCCGCCGCGCGGAACCGCGGGTATTTTCCGCGGCACGGAGCATGCTGGCAGCGCAGGGCGCCTATGTATTGCGCACCAGCCAGACCCGCAGGAACGCACAGGCGGTGGTGCAGGTGCTGAACCAGAGCATGAAGGAAAATCCTATCTATGCGCCGCAGACTACCGCCTCGGCGCTGGCGGGAGACGTATGGCGCCTGCCGCTGATCAGCGAAACGGCGGCCGCGGAAGGGGATGGCGGCAAAGAAGGCAATGAAGCAGACAATGAGGCAGGCGATGAGACGCGCTTCCCTTTGCGCAACCCGCTGACCACGCCGCTGGAAGAGGCTGAAGACGCGCGCCGCCTGGATGAGGGGCGGCAGGTAGCCAAGGCGCTTTTGCAGGCCAGGCAATCCATGCCGGGCGTGCACCTGCCGTGGTCGGAGATGATGTTGCTGGTGCGCCGCCGCACCCATTTGTCTGCGTATGAAAGGGCGTTGCGCGAGGCCGGGATTCCCTTTGTATCCAGCCGGCGCGGCGGTTTGCTGGAGGCGCTGGAAGTGGCCGACCTGATTGCCTTGCTGAGCTTCCTGATCACGCCGGGCGACAACCGGGCGCTGGCGCATGTGCTGAAGTCGCCTATCTTCGACGCCAGCGACGAGGATTTGATCGCGCTGGCGCAGCGGACCGAAAATAATTGGTGGAAACGTCTGCTGGCAATGGCGGAAGAAGGCGCGAACCCGGTCGTGCAGCGCGCCGCCGGCCTGCTGCGCAGTTGGATGCAGGCTGCGCATGAACTGCCTGTGCATGATTTGCTGGACCGGGTGCTGCATCAGGGTAATTTGCTGGCCCGCTATGCGCAGCACGCGGCGCCGGCCGATCGCAGCCAGGTGATGGGCAATATCAGCGCCTTCACTGAGCTGGCATTGAATATGGATGCCGGGCGCTATCCCAGCCTGCCCAAATTTATCGCCGCGCTCGGCGCCTTCCAGCAGGGCGGCGAAGCCGATGCGCCGGATGAGTCCAGCGTGGACAGCGCGGCCGACGCGGTGCGCATCCTGACCATCCACAGCGCCAAGGGCCTGGAAGCAGCGGTGGTCGTGATGCTGGACGCCAACAACAGCGATGCGGCGAAAGACCAGGTCGGCATACTTTGCCAGTGGCCGCTGGAAGCAGGGGAGAGCAAGCACTTTTCCGTCTTTGGCCGCAAGGACCAGCGCGGCGCGGCGCGCGACAAGCTGTTTGAGCAGGAAGAGCAGCAAGCCGCGCAAGAAAACTGGAATCTGTTATATGTGGCGGCTACCCGCGCCAAGCAATTGCTGATAGTCAGCGGGATCGCCACCAAAAAAACGGAGGACGGCATGGCTGCAGGCAGCTGGTACCAGCGCCTGGGCATGGTGCCGGAGCTCAGCCTGCCGGATGCGGCATCGATGGACGCCGCATTGCCGCCGGGCGAATTTGAGTTACCGGTCTTCGATCCGCCCCGGCTGGCGCCGCCGGCCGCCGAAGCCGCCGAGGCCACTGAAGCACCCAGCGAAGAGCAGCAGGAAGGCGTCGCGCTGCACGCGCTGCTGGAAAGGCTGACGCAGCATATGCCGCAGGGCTGGCCTATCCAGTTGCCGGAGGCGGAAGTGATCGCCAACTGGCTGCCTTGTCCCAGCGGCCTGGCAGTGCTGGTGCGCAGGCAGGCGCATGGCATACTCAACCATCCGGCGCTGGAACGCTATTTCAATCCGACGCATTTCATCCACGCCCGCAATGAAATGGATGTGCTGTTTGAGCAGCAATTGTTGCGGCTGGACAGGGTGGTCGTGTTCGACGATGAAGTCTGGGTGCTCGATTACAAGCGCCGCTTGCTGGACATGGAGCGCGCCGATTACCGGCAGCAACTGGCCACATATGGCAGGGCGCTGCAAGGGATCTTTACCGGCAAGAAAATCCGCGGAGCCCTGATACTGAGCGACGGACAACTGGTGGAAATGCTGTAAAATTTTCGCGTCTATTGTGCCTATTGTTCCTGCTATCAGGATTTTTTGCGGCTAGTGGACTGTTACAGTTCACTAGTGCCGCCCGGGGGAAACCATGTCAACAACTGCTGCTGCCATTTCTTCTATCAATGCCGATAATATCTATGAACCCTTTTCCACGGACGATGCGCCGTGGGAAGAGTTTGCGCAGGGGGATAAGTTTGCCAGCCGCTTCAAGCGCCTGGGTAAATTCGGCGGCGGCTCGCACGTCGGCGTCGCCCTGGAAGAGCTGGCACCGGGCAAGCGCTCCTGCCCCAACCACTACCATATGCTGGAAGAAGAGCATATCTACATCCTGGACGGCGAACTGACGCTGCATCTAGGAGACAAGTCTTACATCATGGCTGCCGGCCAGTATTGCTGTTTCCCGGCGGGGCAAAAAGCCGGGCATTCGCTGTATAACCATAGTGCCGCCGTATGCCGGTATATAGTATTAGGCGAAAACAACCCGAACGACGTCGTCGTGTATACAGATTCCGGGCGGGTCGGCGTCAGACTGACCGGCGAGGGGTATGACAAGGCGGCAGTGATGGAGTACTGGCAGGGCGAGGCCGATGCCGGCCCGGTGAAATGAAACAATGGTAAAAATTTGCTACGACCGGGTAAGCCGGCGGTAGCTTGCCGTAATATCCTACACACTACATCGCCCGCCTATGCCAGCCAATAAGTATTGACTGGTATTGGTTTGCACCACTATAGTGATGAAATGATCTCAGAATTCGAACAACTTGCTGAAAAAGTCGCAATGCTGGCAGAGCTGGCGCATTCGCTGCGCCGGGAAAATGCCGAGTTGCGACGCGATGCCGCTGCGCTGACTGCGGAGAACACGGATATGCAACAGCGTATGCAAGAAGCGCATGAGCGCGTGGCCGCACTGCTGGCGCAATTGCCCGGCGAAGAAAGTACCGACAAGGAAGCCGCATGATACAGCTGGACGTCAATATCATGGGACAGTCTTACAAACTGGCCTGTAAGGAAGGGGAAGACAAAGCCCTGTTGCAGGCAGTTGCCTACCTGGACGGTAAAATGAGCGCCATCCGCGATGCCGCCAAAGTTAAGGGAACCGACAGGATAGCGGTAATGGCGGCGCTGGGTGTCGTCACGGAACTATTGGCGACCAAATCGCCGGAAGGTCCTTTTTCCGGCCTGTCGATTGCTGACGTGAAACAGAAGATACACGCGATGCATGAGGTGATGGACCAGGCGTTGACCCCGCAGGAAAACCTGTTCTGATCCGGCTGTACTGACGGCAGGCTTGACCATCAAATGAGCCTATGAATCAAGCTATGAAATCAGTCTATGAAGCGAGTTTTAGCTATTACATAAATTAATCGAAAAAACTATTGGACTGGAAGCCGGATAGGAGTACACTTCAATTCCCTGCCTTGTTCGCCAGTGCCATATATTCCTTGAACCATTTATGTGCATAGGCTGTAGAATATTGTTCGATGGGCGTGAGCGTCGCTAGTCCGATGAACCCGAAATTGAACTGACTGTGGCCAACTTGAACCGCCTGGTTCAGGATGCCGGCATAGCGGCATTGGTGGGGACTTCTTCCAAAAAGCGGTTGCGCAAGCAACCGCTTTTTTCATGTCCGCATTATTTTTAAAAATAATGCGACAATAGGATGGTCTCCACTCCCATACAGATAATCATGTCCTACTGGTTGATGAAATCCGAGCCTGACGAGATCAGCATTGACGATGCGCTGGCCATGTCCAGCCTGCCCTGGTTTGGCGTGCGTAACTACCAGGCACGCAATTTCATGCGGGATGGGATGAAGGTCGGCGACGGCATCCTGTTCTACCATTCCAGCTGTCCAGAACCGGGAATCGCCGGCGTCGCCGAGGTGGTCAGCACCGCCTACCCTGACCACACCCAGTTTGATCCCAAGAGCAAATACTTCGACCCCAAGGCCACGCAGGAAAATCCGCGCTGGATGATGGTGGATGTGAAGGCCACCCGCAAGACCCGCCTGCTGAGCTTGCAGGAATTGCGCACCGTGGATGCGCTGGCCGATATGGTGGTATTGAAGAAGGGCAGTCGTTTATCCATTACGCCGGTGACTGCGGCGGAGTGGAAGACGGTGATGAAACTGCTGGATAAGAAGGTGGCTTGAGGGTTTGCGTTGGCAAATTAATGAAACGCATTTCTTTACCGGTCTTTGTTTGCTGCTAAGAGAAATATGATTTTAGATCGCTGGCCGGGGGTAGCCCGGCACGCTACTCACTTTTTTTGCTTCGCCAAAAAAAGTAAGCAAAAAAAGGCGACCGCAGACTTGCCCTTTGGGTGATGACGCGAGGCGCCATCACATTTTGTGCATTACAAAAAATGGGAAACAGACGAAACTCGCCTACGGCTCAAACAACGTCTGTTTCTGATCCATTTTCTGTAAAGCACAAAATGCTGCGTCCCGAGCGGGGGTACGTCAAAAACAACGACAACCCCAACGTCAACAGCAGCCAAGCCAACCGAGTTTTACGGGGTAAGTTCTTTTCCGCATCGGAGAATCTGGTTGATGTTGTTTTTGATCTTCAACCGCTCGGAGCCTCGCGGATTGTGCGGTACAGAAAATGGATCAGAAACGGGTGTGTTTGAGGTGTAGCAGGGGTTTCACGGGGCACTGCCCCGTGCCTGCGCAACGGTATCCGCTTGCAAGCGGATATGCGCCCTGCAAGGGGAGCGAGTTTCGCCCGTTTCCCATTTTTTGTACCGCACAATCGGGCACCCCGAAGGGGCGAGGCTTGCGGTCGCCTTTTTTGGCTTACTCTTTTTTGGCGAAGCAAAAAAGGTAAGTAGCCGCCGGGCTACCCCCGGCCAGCAAACTCAACTAACACTAGCGGTTATAGGGGTGCAGATAGCATGGACTTAGCGTTCAGCCAAAACCGCTATTGATACAACTCCCTCAACACATTCTTCTGCACCTTGCCCATCGTATTCCGCGGCAACTCATTCACAAAGAACACGCGCTTCGGCACCTTGAAGTTGGCGATACCCGCTTTCAGCGTGGCTATCACGCCGGCCTCCGATAATTGCGCCTGGGGCCGCAACACCACCACCGCCGTTACCGCTTCGCCGAACTCCGCATGTGGCACGCCGATCACCGCGGATTCCAGTACGCCGTCCATCTCGTCGATGAAGGATTCAATTTCTTTCGGGTAGACGTTGTAGCCGCCGGAGATGATCAGGTCCTTGCTGCGGCCGACAATGCTGAGATAGCCGTCGCCGTCGAAGCGGCCGACGTCGCCGGTGCGGAAATAGCCGTCGGCGGTGAATTCTTCGGCGGTCTTTTCCGGCAGGCGCCAGTAGCCCTTGAATACATTCGGCCCCTTGACCTGGATATCGCCGATCTCAAAGTCGGCGCAGGCAGTGTTGTCCGCCTTGACTACGCGCACATCGACCTCGGGCAGCGGCAGGCCCACGGTGCCGCCCTTGCGCTCGCCCTGGTAAGGATTGGATGTCTGCATCGTGGTTTCGCTCATGCCGTAACGTTCCAGTATCGTGTGGCCGGTACGGCGCGTGAATTCACTGAAGGTATCCAGCAACAGCGGCGCGGAGCCGGAAATGAACAGGCGCATGCCGGCGCAGGCCTGCCTGTCCAGGCCGGTTTCCTGCAGCAGCCGCACATAGTAGGTCGGCACGCCCATGAAGACGGTGGCGCGATCCAGGTATTGCATGACCTGGGCGGCGTCGAACCTGGGCAGGAAGATCATCGGGCTGCCGTTCAGTAGAGCGCCATGCGAGGCCACAAACAGGCCGTGCACGTGGAAGAGCGGCAGGGTGTGCAGCAGCACGTCATTTTTTTGCCAGTGCCAGGCTTTTTTCAGGGCCAGCGCGTTGGAGGCCAGGTTGTCATGCGTCAGCATCGCGCCCTTGCTGCGGCCGGTAGTGCCGGAGGTGTACAGGATCGCAGCCAGGTCGTCCGGCTCTTTATGCACGGTCCTGAAGCTGTCCGCATGCGCCATCGCCCGGTTCAGCAGCGAACCGCTATTGCGCCCCTGCAGCGGCGCGTCCAGCGTATACACATGCCTGGTTCCTGCCTTGAAGGCGATTTGCGCGACCCAGCCGAAATTTTGCGGCGAGCACACCACGACTTCCGGTTCGGCGTTTTCGATGAAGTAAGCGATCTCGGCGGCGCGATACGCGGTATTCAAAGGCAGGTACACGTAGCCGGCGCGTATCGTTGCCAGGTACAGGATCAAGGCTTCCGGCGATTTCTCCACCTGTACCGCTATCCTCGCCTCCGGCTGCAGGTCCAGGCTGGCCAGCAGGTTGGCCATTTTGGCGCTGGCCCTTTCCACGTCATCCCAGCTGTAATAGCGGCCGTCATGGGTTTCCATGCAGCAGGCGGATTTATCGTCGGGAAAATAGGAGGCGAATAGCGCGTACAGATTGGCGTTCATTATTGTCCGGTAAAGGTAGGGGGCGTTTTTTGCAGGAAGCTGCTGACGCCTTCCCGGTAGTCTTGCGACTCCAGGAAGGCGAAAGCCTGCTGCAGCTCTTGCGCTGTCAATGGCTGGGCGGCAACGCTGAGCCTGTTGATCAATTTTTTATTCATGCGTGCCGCCAGCGGCGCACCTTTGGCGATGCGCGCTGCGCTTTGCCGCGCTTCGTCGGCGACATTGGCGGCGATCCTGTGGATCAGGCCCTTGCCCCTGGCTTCCTCTGCATCGAACACCCGGCCTTCCAGCAGGATTTCCAGCGCCGCTGCCTTGCCGACCAAATCCAGCAAGCCCTGCAGCTCTCCCGGCGCCAGTGGAAAACCCAGGCGGTTGATCGGTATGCCGAAGCGGGAGCCGGCAGCAGCAATGCGGAGATCGCAGGCGCAGGCGATTTCGAGGCCGCCGCCTACGCACACGCCTTCGATGGCGGCGATGGTCGGATGCAGGCAGTTGCCTATCGCCTGCAAAGCCAGCGCGATGGTGTCTGTGTGATAGTGCATGCCGTCGGCCAAGTTGCTGCGCACCGTGGCAAATTCCGCGATGTCTGCGCCGGCGGCAAAGTTGCCGTCCTCGCCGGTGACGATGATACAGCGCAGTGCGGTATCAGCCGACAGCTTGTCGAAAGTGTTGCGCAGGCCCTGCCACATCGCCACGTCGAGTGCATTCAGCTTGCCCGGATTGGACAGGGTGACGGTGGCTATCGCGCCATCTTTGTCGCAGCGTATTTCAGACATGGTGCACAGGTCCGGTTGGGGCACGCATATTCAGGCCTTGGCCGCGGACTTCCGGCCGGCAAACCGGTAGGCGCCGATCAGCAGGATGGCGCCACCTATGATCATCGGTATTGAATACATCTGGCCGGCGGATATCGTGATGCCGGCAAAGCTGACGTCAAAATCCGGCACGCGGAAATATTCGGTAAAGAAACGAGCGCAGCCGTACAACATCGTAAACATCGCGCCCACCGCCAGTCTTGGCCGGGGTTTGCGCGCATACAGCCACAGGATGACGAACAGCAGCACGCCATCCACCAGCATCTGGTACAACGGCGACGGATGCACCAGGTGGTCCGTTATGCCCGGCCATTGCATGGCCCATGGCAAATCGGGCGAGGCAACCCTACCCGGCAATTCATGGTTGATGAAATTTCCCAGGCGGCCTGCCGCATAGCCCAGCGGCACCATGGGAGCAATGAAGTCGTAGACGTCAGCCAGGTTGCGCTTGGCCTTGTTGGCCCACAGCGACATCGCGATCAGCACACCGATGAAACCGCCATGAAAAGACATGCCGCCCTTCCATACCGCGAATATTTCCAGCGGATTGGAGAAGTAATAGCTGGGGTTATAGAACAGCACTTCGCCCAGGCGGCCGCCGATGATGACCCCCAGCACGCCGTAAAACAGCATGTCGTCGATATCTTCCTTTTTCCAGCCTATCGCGGCGATGTGCGGCTGCTTGATTCGCACCCGGCCCAGCACGACAAACTGGACGAAGGCGAGCAAGTACATCAGGCCGTACCAGTGGACCGACAAAGGGCCGATTGAAAACGCAACCGGATCAGGATTAGGATGTATCAGCATTAAGAATTCTTTCTAAGCAGTTTCAAAAACGCCTGCAGCACCGGCGAAGGATTATCCTTGCGCCAGGCTACGCCTATCTCGACGTCGCCAGTGCTCCCGATAGCCGGTTTCAGCGCATGATAGACGACGCCGGGGCGTTTTAAATTTGACACAGATTGTGGCACAAGAGCGATGCCCATGCCAGCCGAAACCAGGCCTATGATGGTCTGCATTTGTATCGCTTCCTGTCCTATCACCGGCGTCAGGCCTTCTTCGCGGAAGCGCCCGAGTATCACATCGTGCAGCGCTGGCGCGATTTTACGCGGAAAGATGACCAGCGCCAGGTCTTTATAGCTGGCCAGCGCATCCGGCCGCCTGCGCTGTGCGGCAGTCTCGGGTATGGCCAGCATCAGCGGCTCGGACAGCACCTTCTGGTAGTTGAGCAAGGGCTGTAGCCGTTCCGGCAGCGGCGGGATCAGCAGGCCGGCGTCGATCTGCCCTTTTTCCAGTGCTTCCAGCTGTACATCGCTGGTGGCTTCCCGCAATTCTATCTGCACGTCGGCATAGGCGGCGCGGAATTCGCGCAGGTAGGGCGGCAGCACGCTGTAGTCGGCAATCGACACGAAAGCCAGCGACAAATGGCCGCTGGCGCCGGCGGCGGCACGCTGCACCAGTTGCGGCAGCGCTTCTGCCTGTTGTACTAGCTGGCGGGCCTGCGGCAGCAGCGCCAGGCCGGCGGGGGTCAGCGCGATGCTGCGGGTGCTGCGCACAAACAGCGGGGTGCCCAGCGCGCTTTCCAGCGCTTGTATGGTTTGCGACAAGGGGGGCTGCGTCATATGCAGCCTGGCAGCGGCCCGGCCAAAATGCATTTCCTCGGCCACGGCCAGGAAATAGCGCAGTTGGCGCAATTCTATATTCATAGTGTATTTATATGATTGATATGTATTTCGACCTAATTAAGCATGAATCATATATTTGACAGATGGTTTTAGGCAAGGCAATCTGGCATACAACAGAAAGCCCTTGAATATGCAGGGTTTTCAGCCAAAATAATTTGGGGCCTGGCAGGCTCTTAAACTCTGAGGAGAGACCCAGCATGTCTTATAACCGCCGCTCTAAAAATATTACGCAAGGCGTAGCCCGTAGTCCCAACCGTTCGATGTATTACGCGATGGGTTACGAAAAGGAAGACTTTGATAAGCCTATGATCGGCATTGCCAACGGGCACTCGACGATCACGCCGTGCAACTCCGGCCTGCAAAAGCTGGCCGATATCGCGGTTGCCACCATCAAGGAAAACGGCGCCAATCCGCAGGTATTCGGCACGCCGACCATTTCCGACGGCATGTCCATGGGTACCGAGGGCATGAAGTATTCGCTGATTTCGCGCGAAGTGATCGCCGACTGTATAGAAACCGCGGTCAACGGCCAGTGGATGGACGGTTGCGTCGTGATCGGCGGCTGCGACAAGAACATGCCGAGCGCCTCGAACGACGAAGACATGGTGTTGGCCGTGTACATGCCGCCGCAAGAGC
>Ga0207076_1170_pt1 | contig 15007 bp, 18 predicted proteins | sample Alteio_BWMinHeat_62_FD_153568 | JGI IMG/M metagenome (GOLD analysis project Ga0207076, IMG submission 153568) | Enriched cells from forest soil in Barre Woods Harvard Forest LTER site, Petersham, Massachusetts, United States -... | ecosystem: Environmental > Terrestrial > Soil > Temperate forest >... | reverse complement strand
TGCCGGACAATAATCATCAACCCATTCAAATTTTCCCATTTGGGTTTAATATAAGTCAAAAGGATGCTGTGAATAATGCATTTTCTTACCCCTTGAGCATTATCGAAGGTCCGCCTGGAACAGGGAAAACCCAAACCATATTAAATATAATCGCAAATGCAGTAATAAATGGTCAGCGCGTAGCCATTGTTTCAAGTAATAACTCTGCCACTAAAAATGTTTACGAAAAGCTCGAGAAAAACGGAATTAATTTCATTGCAGCACTTCTCGGTAATTCTGAAAACAAAAAAGAATTCATTGAAAGCCAGATAAATATTCCCGATTTATTAGAATATCATTTGTCAGATTCAGAAAAAAAGAAAGCAGAAGAAAATTTACAAAGTCTTTTTACCAGACTATCCGAAAATCTATACAAAAAGAACGAAGTAGCATTATTAAAGCAAGAGCTTGATCAAGTAGAGACAGAATATCAACACCATCAGCGTACACGCAACGAGGATCCCGGGCACTCATCTATATTTAAGCAAAAAATAGCCGCTGACGATCTACTATCATTATGGGCTTCAATTGAAAATCAAGCGTTAAAATTCAAGGGCTTTAACTTTCTAAAGAAATTGGTTTTTAGAATAAAGTATGGCATTAAAGGCAAATTGTTTTACACATATTCTTTTGATAAAATGATTTCCATTTGCCAATCAAAATACTATCTGATAAAAATCCATGAACTACAAAAAAGAATAAAAGACATAGAAAGCTTGCTAACAGACTTTTCATTTGATAGTAAGATGAAAGATTACACAGCGCTTTCAATGTTGCTTTTAAAGGCAGAATTATATAAAAAATATGCAAGCGTGGCGAGGAAACAATATACAATAAAAGATCTTCATAACAATGCGGCCGACTTCCTAACCGATTACCCAGTTATTATGAGTACTACGTACTCATTAAAAAGAAGTTTATCTGATGCTATTTCTTACGATTATATAATCATTGACGAATCCTCGCAAGTTGATATTGCAACAGGTGCACTCGCTTTGTCTTGCGCAAAAAAAGCGGTCATCGTTGGAGATCTAAAACAATTGCCGAACGTAGTTGATTCGGAATTGCAAAATAAGACCAATTTGGTCTTTGATTCCTTTGATTTACCTGCATCTTACCGCTATACAGATCATAGTTTGTTATCCTCGCTTATAGAACTTTTTCCAAATGTGGCTAAAACATTATTGCGGGAACATTACCGGTGCCATCCTAAAATCATAGAATTTTGCAATAAGAAATTTTATAAAAATCAGCTTATTATTCTTACCGAGTACACCAATAAACGCCCACCTCTCGTTGTCTACAGAACAACCCCAGGCAATCACGAAAGGGAAAGAATAAATCAACGACAGATTGACGTTATTAAACAAGAGATTATTCCGCGAGAACAACTCGAAACAGTTGATTTAGGGATTGTCACACCATATCGTAACCAAACCAACGCATTGCAGGAGGCGTTTAACCGGACTGCTATTAAAGCGGATACCGTAGATAAATTTCAAGGCAGGGAAAATGAAGTTATTATTCTTTCTACTGTGGATGATAAGATTTCAGAATTTACGGACAATTTAAATCGCTTGAATGTTGCTGTATCGAGGGCAATAGACCAACTAATTTTAGTTGTGAACGGGAATAAACTCGAAAGGGATAGTAACATTTCCGATTTAATTCAATATATCGAGTACAATAACTTTTTAGTAGTTCGCAGTGATTTATATTCAATATTCGATTATTTATACAAAGGATTTGAAGAAAAACGTGCAAAAATCATTTCAAAAACAGGAAAGGTATCTGAATTTGACAGTGAGAATCTGATGTACGCATTAATTAAAGAAGTACTGGGAAATGATAAATTTTCAAAATACGATGTGCTCTTGCATTTTCCATTACGGAATCTTATCAGAGATTTTTCAAAGCTAAATGAACAAGAAAGAACGTATGCAAACCATCCTTTTACCCATTTAGATTTTTTAATTTACAACAAACTTGGGAAAAATACAGTTCTCGCAATAGAAGTAGATGGCTTTGCTTTTCATAAAAAAGGCACTATTCAGTCAGAAAGGGATTTAATGAAGAATGAAGTGTTAGAAAAGTATGGAATACCTCTTATTCGTTTTGCAACAAATGGAAATAGCGAAAAGGAGAAATTAATAAAAAAATTAAATGAATTACAAAAAACACCCTGAACAGGCGGATATCCCTACAACAAATTGTTTAAAACCATCCTGCCCCATCTATTTTGATTTCAGCTTAAAATAACAAAAGCCACTCTTTTGGAGTGGCTTTGTGATCCTGCTGGGACTCGAACCCAGGACCCCAACATTAAAAGTGTTATGCTCTACCAGCTGAGCTACAGAATCATACTTTAACCCTTTTGTTTAAAGTGGTGCAAATATACGACTATTGAACTTTGTGTGCAAGCGTTATTTTATTTTATTTTTGAGCCTTTCTAAGCGCTTCATTGCCAAATAACTACGGTTTCAAAATGCCTATTTTCCCACCATTTCCGGCTAATAACACCAATTTTCCGTATTTGGCCTTTCGGCAAACGTTAAAACTGGTATCGTCTATTTTAGCCCAGGTTTTACCGCCATCTGTGGTGATATTGCTGCCGGGAGTGCCGGTAGAGAGGAAAGTATTACCCGCTATATACTCGATGCACGACTGAAAACCCAATGGCCCCGTTTTTATTGGGTAGTAATGCAACGTGGCATCCAGTTTCGGTAGAGCTAAGGCGGCAACCGAGTCTTTTTTTTTATCATCGGCATAATCGCCGCCGACAAATAAGCCACTATCTCCACCCATTGCAAAAGAAAATGCCCCCTGGCTGGACTTATGATGCACTAATGGTAATGGATCATATTGCCATGAATTAAGAGTGATATTAAAATAAATGAACCTTGCGTTTGTGCCTCCTGTTGTTATACCAATAGCACCTTTTACTATTCTCAAACATGTTCCACTTGCTGCAAAAGCAGCCTCGCCTGCCGAGGCTGCCGGTGGATTTTTATAGGCACTCCATGTTTCGCCGCCATTTTGAGTTTCCATCAAAACAAACTTGTTATTGATCGGATCGCCTAATACGTAACCATGTTTATGGTCTGCAAAGTCCATCGCATCAAAAAAATAGGCAGTATCAGTATTACTGTATTTTATTTTCCAGTTGGTGCCACCATCAGTCGTTTTTAATATTAAAGCAGGGGTGCCGGAGCTCATGATCACGGCTTCCTTATCCGAAAAAGCCTCAATATCCCTGAAGTCAGCCTTCTCAAATCCTTTTACCTGTTGCCAGTTCCATGTTTTACCGCCGTCACGCGTCAACGCTATAGTACCTTTACTGCCGCTTACCCATGCAATATGGTCATCAACAACTGACAGGCCGCGGATACTGGCAGGGTTACCCTGCTGCAGCAGGCTGATGCTTTGTGCGTTTACAGTAAGATTGAATAGTAAACACGCTGCAATTGCCGCATATTTGAAATTTTTTTTCATCATTTTATTATGATAATATCTACTGCAGGGCTACACTTTATATCCCTTCTAATAGATAAATTGAGTTCCTAAATTACCTTATAAATCCCTTTCTGCAAATCGCCTGCTCATTTTTATATTTATTGATCGACAATTTGCCGGAAACGATTATATTTGCACCCTTGTTTAAGCCGAAAGCCATAGCAAGCAATGCCCGGATGGCGAAATTGGTAAACGTTGCGGTCTCAGAAGCCGTTGAGAATTGTCTCTTGAGAGTTCGAGTCTCTCTTCGGGCACATCCTTTTTAGATGTTAGATATGAGAATTGAGATATGAGAAATGGGCTTTAGCTTTTGTCTCATATCTCAAATCTAACTTCTCAAATCTTAAAAAAAGCCCAGGTGGCGAAATTGGTAGACGCACCACTTTGAGGGGGTGGCATTCGCAAGGATGTGGCAGTTCGAATCTGCTCCTGGGCACTTTCCTTCGCAATAGTTAAGCAGCTGTTTTAAACTCATTCTGGTAGCTGCCGTTATTAAACTCAAATAATCTGTCGGTTTTGTTGTAGTTTTTCACCATCGCTTGCAGCGTATCGTTTGAGCTATAAATGTTGACAGCATCGCGCAGGGCCCCGGCTTTGAGGTTGGGGATGTCTTGACCCACTACGGTAATTACCAGTTTTTCGGTGGCGCAGGCCAGGCAAAACAGCACCTGTTCAATAGCGTAAGTTTTGCCGCTACTGGTGCCGCCCTGGTTAATAACAATATAGGCTTTGCTTGAATAATTTTGCCTGAACAATACGGATGCTTTTTGATCGCTCATTGATGATTTTGAAAAATTAATTTTTTTATATTTGTTTTGATCTTTAATGCCCAGGCACATGAAAAAAGCTTACCTTTTACTTATTCCCGCTTTTTTGTTGCTTTTTTATGCCTGTAACAGAAATGGCAACGCAACACCGGCGAATTTTAATCAATCAATACTGGTAGGCAGCTGGACCCTTCAGAAAGAGCATTATGTGCGAAATATTAATGGGGCCGTACAGGTTGATACCACTGAAACTGCATCTGCTTATGCTACCGCCAAAGCTCAGTTTAATGCCGATGGCTCATTTGCGAGTTCAGCTTATACAGGGCAGAACACGCTCAATCTCGCATCAACCAACATAATAGCTGCCGACACTACCAAAGGGCAATATGCTTTTTCGGGCAGTACGTTTACTATTTCTCCGTCATTAGCAGGGTTCATCATGTTTGCGCCGGTAGGTATTACAGGTACTCCGCCGGTTATTACACCAATATCAAATACCGAACAGATCACAACATTAACCGGCTCTAATTTTACCCTGCATGCCGACGTGGTGGTTAGTTATGCAACTGCATCAGCTGTAAAGACTTACGAATACGTTACTGATTATTATTACAGCAGGTAAGTTTTTAACCGTCAATATAACCTTGCACTTAATTATACTTGCAGAGTTCGTAAAACAAATGGTACATTTAACCTGAAAAAGGTTGTGTCCATGAAATTTAAGTGTTTCTTACTAAGTGTTGTTGTTTTAATGTGCTTATGGTCATGTAAAAAAAACACTGCTACGCCTGTACCCGCTGTAAGCATTATAGGTAAATGGCAGCTAACTAAAGTGTCGTCCAAATTATATAATAGCGGGGTACTGACAGACAGCGCCAAAAAAACGAACTTTACAAACAGCGATTTTGTTGAGTTTTACAGCGACGGCACAGGTTATTATTCGCAATCAACATCAGATGGGCCAAGCCTTAATGAATTTACCTACACATTAAAAGGATCTGTAATTACAGAATTTAGAAGCATTGAAAATATAGGCGTTCCTGAAACGATAACCAGTTTAACTGCCAATAGTTTGTCGATTCACGTAGAATCGTTGATTCCTGATCCGAATGATCCTACTGTTTATGACACCGAAAAGGACGATCTTAGTTATAACAAATAGATCGCTATAAAACCACCTCTTTTTCATCTCCTGCCGGCTGAAAGCCTGTTTCAATGATCTCGATAGTCAAGGTTTTTAAAGCGTTAGCATCGCCACTTTTATTTTCGGCCCGTTCATCCCATCCAAAACTTTTTAGCGCAAACATAGCCCCGGTTGGCGATTGCTGCATTAGCCTTCGTTCGTAAATGGCCTGTATGCGCAAACGGGCACGCTGAAGTGCAGCAGCAAATTCGCCATGTTGTTCGTAAACCTCAAAATCAGCAAGGCTGTTAAAGCCCAGGTAAAGCGCCAGGCCCGAAATGGTCGCAGGTTCGCTAACGGCAGCGTCGGCTATTTCCGGCGTTTCAGTTTTATTTTTGCCGGTTGATTTTTTTTCATTCTGTGGAATCTCTGCGGATGATTTAAAATAAGCGTCAATCCGGTTGCTGAGTTGTTTGAGGGTGGTAAAGGCAGTTGAATTCATTTTATGATTAAAATGCCATTTGGCATACTATTAATGTAAAGGTACGGCAATTAATTTGAAAATGCAAATATTTTTAGCAAAAATTAGTTTTTTATCCGCTAAAAATCCACTGTAATATTTTCTGATTTTTTGTTTTAATTATTGATTAAACTTTAGTAAATTACTTGAGTTAAACTTAAAGGGTTAAAAAATGTTAAAATGTTAGTTACATTTTACATTCAGGCAACTATTTAAATTTTAAATTCGTTTATTAGTGTGTAGATTTAACCATGATTATGGGGAACAAAGGGTTTACTTATATTTTATTTTTACTTACATTATTTTTTATGGCGACGATTTCGTCCTGCCAGAAGGATGATGCTGTAAAAACCCCCGACCCATCAACAACAACCGTTAGTGCCGATAGTTCCGCACTTTCATCACCCAATAATTTCCTTGCCGTTTCCGGAACGCTAAAGATTAAGTTTAACGATTCCACTTATACCTTTGATGCGGCTACTGATTCCATTGCCTTTATCAACGTACACAGCGAGGATAACACCCGTTATTTCGGCATTACCGCCATTAACAAAGCACATTCCATGAGTTTTGGTATCAGCTCGGCAGGTTTTCCGTACAACAATATTAACCGCGCTATTGCCGGCAGCCAGTTTATTATGAGCGGTGATACTAAAACCCCGGCACTGGCGCTGTCCTTAAGCCGCTATTCGGAGCCCAAAAGCCTGGGCAATATTAATCTGCTGCAATATAAGTCGGCCTCAGAGCTTGCCAAAGGCACATTTTATACCTTTATGGCTAAAGATGATAAAGCCAATTCGCCTTACTACAGGGTGGAGGGTACTTTTGATCTGCAGTTGAAGTGATATAGAGATTAGAGACTTGTGATTAGAGATTAGTTACAAGCGGATCAGTTCACAAATGCCTCTTCTTAAAGCCCGACGGGTTTTCTCCTGTTAATTTCTTAAATGTTTTATTAAAATAGCTTAATTGCTCAAAGCCGGTGGCATAGCAGGTTTCGGTAATGGTTTTATCCTGCAATAATAAATTTTTAGCCTGGCTGATGCGGTACTGGTTTAAAAAGTCGGTAAAGGTTTGTTTGGTTTGCTTTTTAAAGTAACGGCAAAAGGCGGCGGTGGTCATGTTTGCCTTTTGGGCCAGCTGGTTTACATCAGCTTTTAAATGATAATTTTCCTCTACGTATTTATAAATAAAGCTCATCCGTTTTTGTTGTTTCTCAAAAGCTTTGTTGGCTGCGGGGCTATTGTTCAAAACCTCCACTTCGGTACTGGTAGCCAACTGTTGAAAAATTTGAAGCAGGCTCAATAACTGATCGAACCGGTTAAGGCTTTGCAGCTTTTTTAGTGCTTCGGCAACTTTAGCTTTGGTATCGCCATAAAAAGATAAACCGTAACAGGCGTTTTTAAACAGCTGTTTGATGGCGGCAATTTCGGGGTTATTAAAAAACACTTCGCCCAAAAAGTTCTCCTTCATTTGTATTACCACCTGCTTGCAGCCGGTATGCACGCCATAATCAAAATTAAGATGCGGGATGTTTGGGCCGATAAATACCAGGTCGCTGTCCTCGTAACGCGAGATATGGTCGCCCACATGCCTCGGGCCGCCTGCCGACTCCACATACACTATTTCGTATTCGGGGTGCAGGTGCCATAAAAAGGTAGTGCTTAAGCTGGGGTTAAGTATTTTAAAGGAGCTGCCCATATCGGGCTGCACTTCTTCCAGTTGTAGTTTGCGCATAACTTTTACTGCATTTACCAAAATAATTTAAAAAGGTAAATAAAATATCAATGCAGTGCAAATATTGGTCATTTAAGGATTGGTTTTAAAATCAACTACCCTCTAATTTTGATGTAACCAATTGAAAAAAAATTAAACCATGAATACTAAAGAAAATGCAACCATGGCCACCATGGCGCCTGCCAACGCTCATAAAGAGATCCCCGGAAACCCCTCAACCGCCAAAACCAGTTTTATGAAACTGAACGACCGCAGCAACGGCAAACCCCTGAAGGTGTTAAGCGAAGCCGACTGGAAGTTTTGGATAGAGAACGGTTATATCGTTATAAAAAATGCCGTACCGCGCGAACAGGCCGGACGCATGGCCAATTTCCTGTGGGAATTTGAAGAAAAGGACCCTAACGACCCCGAAACCTGGTACGCCCCGCCACGCGCCGAGATCCAAATGAAAGAACTAACCAATACCGGCATGGTGGAAGTGTACAACCACCAATACCTGTGGGATAACCGCCAAACACGGCGCGTGTATGATGCATTTACCGACATTTGGGGTACCGAAAAACTTTGGGTAACCATTGATCGTGCCAATCTTAACTTCCCGATACGGCCCGGATTTGAGTACAAAGGTTTTATACATTGGGATTATGACCCCGAAACCCGTCCGCAAAATGTACAGGGTGTTTTGGCCCTGGCTGACCAAACCGACGAAAACATGGGCGGCTTTCAATGCATCCCCTGGCTTTACCGCAATTACGATACCTGGAAACTGAGCCAGCCTTCCGGCCGCGATCATTTTAAACCTGATGTAACAGGCCTTGAACTGGTAAAAGTTAAAATGGAAGCCGGTGACCTGCTGATCTTTAACAGCCTGGAGCCGCATGGCATAAGGCCCAACAATAGCGGCAACAAAGTGCGCATTGCACAATACATTGCCATGATGCCTGCCCAGGAAGATGACGAAACGCTCCGCCAATGGCGCATCAGCTCGTGGAAAGACAGGATAGCCCCCGAAGGCTACGCTTTCCCCGGCGACCCGCGCAACTGGGAGCAAACCAAATACCCAACTGCCCAACTAAGCGAGCTTGGCGAAAAGTTGCTGGGGGTGAGGAAGTGGGGGGATTAGTCCGAAAGTCGGGAAAGTCAGTAAAGTCCGAAAGTCGGAAAGGTGCACATTTCGTAACATCTTAGCCCTCTTTACATTAAAAAGAAAGGAGGGTTAAGGTGATCTGGTTAAAGAAGCAGGCTCTTTAAATGTCGAAAAAAAAATCCGAAATCGAAAATCCGCAATCCGAAATCAAAAAGTAATCCTTAAGCAATAAAACCTTTTACCTTTCACCTTTCTGTTTTCATCTCAAAAAAAGCGCTATATTATCCGTATCTTTGCATAAATTTTAAAAACATTGATGAAAGTATTTATTGCCGGACTCCCATTAGAAGTGGATGAGAACGAATTAAGTGCCGTTTTTGGTGATTTTGGGCCGGTAAAGTCCCTCAGGATCATTAAGGACCGCGAAACAAAAGAGAGTAAGGGTTTTGGTTTTGTTGAAATGGTAAACGACGACGAAGCTAAAGAAGCAATCAGGTGCATGAATGGCGCAAGCTACTACGGCCGCCGTATAACGGTGAACGTTGCCGAAGACAAAGGCCCCGGTTTTACTGCCACTGGTGGTGGTAATAAAGGTGGTTTCAGACGTAATTAATAACCAATAATATTATTCTTTTTTTGAATTGAAAAGCTTTCCGGGTTCCGGGAGGCTTTTTTTGTAAGCCCCCTGGCCCCCTAAAGGGGGAATGACAGCGGGTAGTCGCTAAAAGTTATTCGCTGAAGCACTTTAAAAGTTTTTTTGAATTACTTTAGCTTTATTAACTAACGCCATCACCCTGACAAATGAATACCATCACCGATAACCGCAACAAAATTATCTTAATCCTTGGTGTTCTGTTTGCATTTTTTTATTACCCGGTGCTGGGGCATTTTGCGTTTTATGGCCGAAGCCATACGATACAAACTGTATTTTATTCGCGCTTATTTATTTGGCTGGAGGTGGGGCTGCTGTTTTGTTATGCCCGCTGGGTTGAGAAAAGGAGGTTTTTGCTTTGGGCTGACAAGCCTTATGGCTTTTGGTTTTATCCGGCTTCTTTTGGTGCGCTCTACCTTTTGACTATTGGTGCGGGTATAGTATCCAAAATTCCCCTGGCATTTGGCGTACATGATAACCAACAGGTAGTGCGCGAGATGGCAACCATCGTTAATAAAAACATGCCCTTAATGGTGTTTGCTGCTATTACCGCCGGCGCTACCGAAGAGCTTATATTCCGCGCTTACCTGGTGCCGAGGCTCGAGATGATATTTAAAAATAAATCCGCGGCGGTTATTGTGTCGGCATTGATGTTTTCGCTGGTACATTACCATTATTTCAGCATTGGTGAAACGATATTTACCTTTTGTTTAGGTGTTGTTTTTGCTATCTATTACCAATGGTACCGCAACATTAAAGTATTAATATTTACCCATGCCTTTATTGATTTTGTTTCCTTCCTTATTTTCGGGTACCTGCAGGCGCATAATTTGCACAAGTAAATTATTGTTGGCGTGTTAAGCTAATAATAGCTAAATTCATAGCAGTTTAACCTTATGTATATTTACTAAATCCATCACATTGGACATCGCCCGCAAAAAACAAACCCTAATCCTTTTAGGTGGCATCCTGATAGCATTGCTGTTTTACCCGGTGGTTACATATTGTTTGTTTTATTACCGCCAGAGTACGTTAACTACGCGGAGTTTACACTATACAATCATCGTTCTTGAGGTTATTTGCCTGTGCTTTTATTCAGTGAAAGTAGAAGATCAAAGCTTTTTAATGTGGGCGGAAAAGCAGTATCAACCTTTGTTTTATGTTTTGGCTGTGCTGGCTTTATTAGCCCTTCAATTGCCGGGAAATTTTCTATCCAGGATTCCGAAATTGATGGGCTGGCGTGAGTGGTGGGATAAGCCGTGGAGTATGCACTATTTGCGATATTTGTATAGCTGGTATCAGCTCAATCTTGCTATTTTAATTGCATGCACAGTTGCATGGAGTGTCTCTGTCGAGCTGATCTTCCGGGGATATTTATTGCCCCGCCTGGCTATTTTCTTTAAAAATAATATAGCAGCAATAATTGTAAGTTCACTGCTCTTTACGCTATTTCCCTTTTTTGGCTTTAGCTATAAATGGCTGATTATTGACTTTTTTTCCGGATTGTTTTTTTCAATAGTTTATTTAAAATACAGGAATATTAAAGTGTTAATAATTGCGCGCGTTTTGTTGGACCTGGGTACTTTGTATGCGCTAAAGTCAACAGCAATGTGGGTGCTGGGACTTTCTAAACATTAAAACTTTACCAACGCCGGCAACCCATAAACTTTCCTCAATTCCCTGTATTCAACCCTGGGTAACTGCACCAGCAGCGGGTTGTCTTTAGCGTTTATCCAGTGCAATACCCGCAGGATATGGTGCTCCGTCATAGCAGTGCAGCCAACGGTGCCTTCGTGGTTGTTTTCCCAAATGTGCATAAAGATGCAGGAGCCGTCGCCTGGTACAGTGTTGGTTGAATTGTGGTTGATAAAAAGCCGCCATTCGTAATAATTATCCTTGCGGTGCATGTATTCAAAGCTGTTATAGTCGGCTTTGGCGGTGTCTTTGGCTACCAGCTTATTGTAATTGACCGAATGCATGTCATCAACACAAATCAGCGTATCAAACGCGCGGACATAAGGATTTTTTATCCATGCTGCATCCTTCTTATCAGCATAACCAAAAGCGGTACCAATAGTAAAAATACCGGCGGGCGATTTTTTGTCCCCCTCGTGCTTTACCGGTGCACCGGGTATGGTAAGCGGCACAAAACCATCGCCAACGGCAAGCCCTGTTTTGCCCACCACTACCGCATTGCTGAATTTGAGTACCCAATGATGATGAACCCGGCTAAAGGCGTACAGTTTACCCTGCAGGTTATTCCACCCATCGGTAACTACCACCATTAGCTGTTTTGAACTTATTTGGGTTGATGGTGTAGTTTGCGCCCATGCTGTTGAAAACAGGCAAGTGAGTGCGAAAGGGATTAATAAGCGGGTTAGCTTTTTCATATACAAATCTAAATTAGGCAAAATATTTGGAATGCTACTAAAATCCCCGTCATCCCGACGTATGTCGGGATCTCACAAGCTAAGCCGCTGACAGGTATACAATAATGCATAGCGGGCATTGGCTGCTACCTATCCGTGAGATCCCGATATGCATCGGGATGACGGTAGGGGAGTGATGTCTCATATCGTATCCACAATCTCGGAATGATTGTCAATTTTTTGCTGATAATAAGCATCCGAATGATAATGGTGGAAGATGATCAGCATCACGCTAAAAATAAATGCTAAAAGCAGCAGGATGAACCATGTTTTCGGGTTGTTGGTAATTGTCATAATAATTAATTTTAATTGCAGGTTAATGGGTGGATGTTGTTAATTTTACAGGGTAATACCCTGTACCATGGAAAAGAAATTTATTTTAGGCGACGTAGTAGTTTTAATAACCGATGGCCCGCAGATGGTGGTTGAAGGCTACCTGGTAACCGAAGATACCCCCGGCAACTTTACCGAAAGCGACGAACTGGTTAATGTTGTTTACTTTGCCGGCGACAGCTTTAAACGCGATACCTTTCACCAGGACCTGCTCCTTTTTGCCAGCGAAGCAGAAGGGCAGTAGGGGAAGTCCGAAAGTCTGTTGAAGATTTCAAAATAACGTATGTTATTTATGCTAAATGGCATATTTAAAGAAAAAGAATAATTTATCTTTTCTGATTTTGCCATTTTTCGGACTTCTGTCAAATCCACTCTTCAATGCCATGCGCTTCGGTTTCTATCAGTTGTGTCAGTAATTGTTTCAGTACCGCTTCACGGGCCCAGCCTTGTTCCGCTATCGTGGCATCGTTATTATACCAGGCTAAAGCTTCATTGATTTCGACACGGGCTCTGTAAACATAGTTTTTTGAGGGGTGCATTTTGCTCCCGATGTAACTGTTAAGGTTGTCATCTTTTATTATTTTTGCAAATTGCCTTGCCGGGATCTCCAGCTGCAGGCAGTCGTCGAGCGAGTTTTTAAAATCCTGTTTATCCTCCAGCCATAGGGTAAGCGTTTCGCTGTTCATGTCGTGGTCTGCAATGCAGATGCGGCTATAGTCGTAATCTACCGAGATAACGAGCCACCATAGTTTGTCTTTTAGTTTTTGATTGATGCGTATCATTTTTTAGTCATTAAGTCATTAAGTCATTGGGTCATTAAGTCATTGGGTTATCGGGTCATCAAGTCAGTTGGATAATTTGACAATGTTGCTTTACAGCATTGCCAATGACATAATGACCTAATGACTCAATGACGTTCTCTACCTAAACTCGGGTGTCCAGCCCGGCAGGTATTGCTGTATGGCCGCAATTTCGCGGCGGTATTTTTGGCAGGTTACCAGGTAGGCCAGGTAGCGGAGCAGCCGCTCGTTCCGGTTGTTTTCCTGCTGTTGGTGTTGTTGTGTATCTGTGCTGATAGCTGAATAGGCCAGGTGCATGTGGTTTAGTTTTTTTGAAGTCCGAAAGTCGGGAAAGACCGAAAGTCCGAAAGATGTTTAATGCGTATTAGTTGTTCAGATAGTTTAGTCAGGCTGCTTTTACGTGGGCACAAAACTCTCCCATAAAAAATCTTTAAATTCTTTAACAATCATATTTGTTTTTATGAAAAATTGATTACTTTAGTGAATTATTACAGAACAAATATAAAGAAATTTCTGTATATTAGTCAAGAAAAAAGTAAAAATAATTTAAGGTTATGGATGAACCGCTGAAACCCAATAAGATAAAAAACTATCAGGCCCGAAACCCTGGAGTTTATTATTCTGTATAACCAGCTTAAAGGGAAAGCCTTTACCGGCAACGCGCAGCTTGCCGAGGTGCTGGGATACAATTCGGCCAGCTCAATTACAGAAATTATTAAGAGCCGGCAGAATATAGATCCTGAAAAATTCAAGATATTTAAAGAAAAATACAGCGATTTCTTAATCGGCAAAAAAAATACAAACAATTCTGAAAATACGATGGTCAGCAGGCTGTCGGAAGGTATACCTATGTTCGAGATTACGGCTACAGCTACAGGCGTTGAGGTTTATAACGATATAAATGATAAAGAGCCCGTTGGGCATATGAATTTCCCGGGGATTGAGGATTGTGACTTCGCCCTGCCGGTTTGGGGCCACTCCATGTACCCTTACCTGGAGAACGGCTGCTGGGTGGCGCTAAAGGTTATCCATGATAAAAAGATATTGCCCGGCGAGGTATATTATATTGAATGGGGCGACTACCGTATGTACAAACGCCTGCTGGCCGGCGACAGCCCCGACGAAGTGATTGCCCACTCGGACAATACCACCGAAATGGTAGGCAACCGCCTTAAATACGCACCCTTTGTGGTTAAAATTGCTGACATTAAAAAACTATGCCTGGTAAAGGATATTCATAAGAAGCATAATCACTGAAGGAGTCCGAAAGTCGGGAAAGTCCGAAAGTCCGAAAGTAGCTGCGGTGGGAGGTTTTTGAGTTAGAAGATGTTTTGGTTAACTGGTTGAATTAAAATAATTTATTCATAGATTTAAGTTATATCATAAATGGCTTTTTTATGTGGTACAGCAGTGTATTCCTTGGCGAGGATATTAAAGTATTTCGATTAGATATTAATGACGAGATTAAGGTATTAGAGTTACTTAAAAACTCAGATGGTATTGATTTTAAAGAAATAAACATTGAGGGTATACCTTATTATGCAGTAATTGCCGAAATAGGAAACTTTCGAAAAAGAGGATTAACAAAAAACATAGATGGCATATTAGGTATTACAGAACAAGGTATAGAATATTTAAATCAACTTTTATCTTCAAACTAAGACACTACCGAGTTGCCCGACTTTCGGACTCAACACAAAACATTTCTTACTCTCGGACTTTACTGACTTTCGGACTTTCCCGACTTTCCCGACTTTCTTTCCGACTTTCCGACTAAATCCCTACATTTATATCCATGTTCGAACCCACACAATATCCATACAGCTTTAAATTCAGCATAGGTACGCTTGCGGTTATGGCGATATTAATGTTGCTTTTGCTGCGAAATGTGCTGGTAGTTAATTCTATGCTGATTTGGGTGGTATGCGGTTTCTGTGGGTTTATTTTTATCGGGCTTGCTGCCGTTATTATCAGCAAAAGACTAATCCCCGCTTTAAAAGGCGACAT
>Ga0207076_1005_pt1 | contig 15100 bp, 13 predicted proteins | sample Alteio_BWMinHeat_62_FD_153568 | JGI IMG/M metagenome (GOLD analysis project Ga0207076, IMG submission 153568) | Enriched cells from forest soil in Barre Woods Harvard Forest LTER site, Petersham, Massachusetts, United States -... | ecosystem: Environmental > Terrestrial > Soil > Temperate forest >... | reverse complement strand
ATCATGAGCTGCCGCACAGGATTTTTTTGATAAATGTAGTACGGGCAGGTTTGGCCCCGGGCCGACAAACTCCATCACCTATCGAGATCAGGATTACACATGAAATTGAACTGCGTAAAACTCAATCGTATCTGTTTCGCCGTCGCCGCCCTGCTTGGCACGGCCGGCGCAGTCAATGCCTACGCGGCAGATCCCAAACTGGCGATAGTCTATGATGCGGGCGGCAAGTTCGACAAGTCTTTCAACCAGTCGGCTGCAGAAGGGGCAAACCGCTTCAAGCAGGAAACCAAGATCAATTTCCTGGAAGTCCAGGTTGGCAGCGATACGCAAACCGAACAGGTATTGCGCAACCTGGCCCGCAAGAATATGGACCTGATCGTCGCCATCGGCTTCTCACAAGGCCAGGCGGTACAGACCGTCGCCAAGGAATTCCCGAAAGTAAAATTCGTCGTGGTCGACAGCGTTGCCGCCGGCGCCAATGTGAACTCGGTGCTGTTCAAGGAACAGGAAGGCTCCTACCTGGTAGGCGTAGCGGCCGCACTGGCCAGCAAGACCAAGAAGGTCGGCTTTGTCGGCGGCATGGACATCCCCCTGATACGCGCTTTCGCCTGCGGTTATGCACAGGGCGCGAAATCGGTGGATGCCAAGATAGACGTCACGCAGAACATGGTCGGCACTACGCCGACCGCATGGAACGATCCGGCCAAGGGCAGCGAACTGGCGCGCGCGCAATTTGAACGCGGCGTGGACGTGGTGTTTGCAGCAGCCGGCGGCAGCGGCATGGGTACGATGCAGGCAGCCAAGGAAAAAGGCAAGCTGGCCATCGGCGTCGACTCCAACCAGAATTACCTGCATCCGGGCACGATGCTGACTTCGATGACGAAGCGGGTCGACAATGCCGTGTACGACAGTTTCATGCAAGTCAAGAACGGCACCTGGACAGCCGGCACTACCAACAAGGGCCTGAAAGAAGCCGGCGTGGACTGGGCACTGGACAAGGATAATCGCAGCCTGATCAGCGCCGACATGGAAAAACGCATCAATGCAGCCAAGCAGGACATCGTCAGCGGCAAAGTCAAGGTGGTCGACTACCGCGAAAACAACAAGTGCCCCATCTGATAGAGAAAGATACAGGGCCATCGGCAAGGCACTACCCGCCTTGCCGCTTCCGCCAGCCTTTTCCTGAACCCACCTAGTGATCAGCATGCAGCCAGCAGTAGAATTTCGACATATTTCCAAACGCTTCGGAGCAGTGCAGGCGAATGCCGATGTGAGCTTCTCCATTGCGCAAGGATCGATCCACGGCGTGATCGGCGAGAACGGCGCAGGCAAGTCGACACTGATGAGTATCCTGTACGGCTACTACAGGGCCGACAGCGGACAAATACTGCTGAACGGCGAAGAGCGCCATATCCGCAACAGCCAGGAAGCGATACGGCTGGGCATAGGCATGGTGCACCAGCATTTCATGCTGGTGGAAAACATGACGGTGCTGGACAATGTGATGCTGGGCGCCGAAGGCGGCGTGCGCCTGAAGGCGCACCGCACCGGGATTGAAGCCGAGCTGAGGGATATCTGCAAACGCTATTCGCTGGACATCGATCCGCTGGCGAAAATTCAGGACCTGTCGGTAGGCGCGCAGCAAAGGGTGGAAATCCTGAAGCAGATCTACCGCAGCGCCAGCATCCTGATCCTGGACGAACCGACCGCCGTGCTGACCGTGCAGGAAACCGAGTCGCTGTTTGAAGTGCTGCGCCTGTTCAAGGAACAGGGCAAGACCATCGTGCTGATCACGCACAAGCTGCAAGAGATCCTGGCGATTACCGACAATGTGACGGTGATGCGCGCCGGTCGCGTGGTCGGCGCAGTACAGACCGCCAATACCAACAAGGAAGAGCTGGCCAATATGATGGTCGGCCGCCCTATCGAAACCCAGTTGCCGCGCGCGCCGTACAATCCCGGCGCCACGGTACTGAAAGTAGAGGGCCTGAACCTGAAAAACGGCCAGAACGTCAGCTTGCTGGACAATATCAATTTCAATATCCGCGCCGGCGAGATCGTCGCGATTGCCGGCGTTTCCGGCAACGGCCAGAGCGAATTGCTGGAAATCCTGAGCGGCATGCGCCTGCCCAGCACGGGCAAGGTCAGTTTCCTCGACAAGCTGCTGCCGTTTGGCCACCATGCGGACGGCCTGCCGGCGAAATTCCGCCGGCTCGGCATCTCGCATATCCCGGAAGACCGGTTGCGCGACGGCGTCGTCAAGGATTTTTCGGTGATGATGAATTTGATGCTGGGCTACCAGCGCAAGGCCAGCAAGGGCTTCGGCCTGATCGATTTCAAATCGGTGATGCGGCGCTGCGCCGAACTGCTGAAAATGTTCGACGTGCGCCCGGCCAATCCCAACCTGCGTATCGCGCTGCTGTCCGGCGGCAACCAGCAAAAAGTCGTCATCGCGCGTGAAATGGAAGCCGCGCCCAAGCTGATGCTGGTCGGCCAGCCTACCCGCGGCGTGGACATAGGCACGATAGAGAGCATCCATGCGCAACTGCTGAAGATGCGCGACGCCGGCGTCGCCATCCTGCTGGTATCGGTGGAGCTGGAAGAAGTGAAATCCCTGGCTGACCGCATCCTGGTCATGTGCGGCGGACGCATCACCGGCCAGCTGAACGCCGACGAATTTGACGCAACTAAAATAGGCTTGATGATGGGGGGCCTGCATAAATGAGTACGAACGATCTCCCACGCTGGGCTACTGCTGTCGTCTTGCCGGTACTGAACCTGTTGTCCGCCTTGCTGGTGGCTGCACTGGTGATCTACCTGCTGGGCGAAAATCCGCTGGAATCGCTAGGCATCCTGGTCAACAGCGCGGTGATGAACCCGGAAGGCCTGGGTTATACGCTGTTCTACGCCAGCACCTTCATCTTCACCGGCCTGTCGGTATCGATAGCGATGCAGGCCGGCTTGTTCAATATCGGCTCCGAAGGCCAGATGTACCTGGGCGGCCTGGGACTGACTACGGTGATCCTGGCGCTGGATTCCAGCCTGCCGGGCTGGGCCATCATCCCGCTGGCGATGCTGGGCAGCGCACTATTCGGCGCCGCCTGGGCCTGGCTGCCGGCCTACCTGCAGGCCAGGCGCGGCAGCCATATCGTCGTAACGACGATCATGTTCAACTTCATCGCCGCCAGCCTGATGAATTTCATCATCGTCACCTACCTGATTCCGTCCGGCCAGCAAAACCCGGCCAGCCGCCTGTTTGCTGAAACTGCGTGGCTGCCCAGACTGAGCGGCTGGTTCCCCATACTCGGCGATACGCCGCTGAATATCAGCTTCCTGCTGGCCTTGCTGGCGCTGGTGATTTATGGCGTTACTGTATGGCGCTCTTCCTGGGGTTACCAGTTGCGCGCCACCGGCCTGAACAAGCACGCGGCGCACTATGCCGGCGTGTCCATCACCAAGATGATCGTAGTGGCGATGCTGATCTCCGGCGCACTGGCCGGCCTGGCTTCGGTCAATGCACTGATGGGCTCGACGCATTACCTGGCGCTGAATTTCCCTGCCGGCGCCGGTTTCATCGGTATCGCGATTGCGCTGATGGGCAGGCAGCATCCGGTCGGCATCCTGTTGTCTTCCATCCTGTTCGGCGCGCTGATACAGGGCGGCTTTGACCTGTCGCTGGAAAAATCGAATATCCCGCCGGAAACCTTTATTTTCATCCAGGGCCTGATCATCCTGTTTTGCGGTGCGATGGAAAACTTCTATGCGCCGGCCATCGCCGCCCTGATTAAACGACTACCTTCACGAGCCAGGTGACAGCCATGTTTGAAGACTTTCATTTAGCCAGCATCCTGGTTTCCACCATACGCAATGCGCCGGTGCTGATCTTCGCGGCAATGGCCGGCCTGTTCGCCGAGCGCAGCGGCGTGGTGGACCTGGCGCTGGAGGGCAAGATGCTGGCTAGCGCCTTTGTCTCGGCGTCGGTCGCCTATGTCACGCAAAACCCGTGGCTGGGCATCGCCGCCGGCGTCGGCATTTCTGTTGTCATCGCGCTGCTGCAGGGTTATGTCAGCATCACGCAAAAAGGTAACCAGTTGGTGGCCGGCATCGCGATCAATATCGCGGTCAGCGGCCTGTCCTTTGTGCTCGCGCAATTCTTCTTCGGCCAGGGCGGCCGCACGCCCGACCTGGGCCAGGCGCGCCTGTTCGACATCATCCTGCCCGGTACGGACGCGGTCGCCAACATCCCCTTCATCGGCTGGTTCTACGGCAAGCTGATAGGCGGCCATACGGCGCTGGTGTACCTGGCGTTTGCGCTGGTGCCGCTGGTGCACTGGGTGATCTACCACAGCCGTTTCGGCCTGCGCCTGCGCGCGGTCGGCGAAAATCCGCACGCGGCCGACGCCGCCGGCGTCCATGTGGAGCGCACCCGTTTCCTGGCGATGCTGTGCGCCGGCGTATTGTGCTCGTTCTCCGGCGCTTACCTGGCTATCGTGCAAAGCGGCTTCTTCTTGCGCGACATGTCGGCAGGTAATGGTTTCCTGGCATTGACGGCGCTGGTATTCGGCAACTGGCGTCCGCTCTATACGGCGATGGGTTGCCTGATGTTCGGCTTCTTCGGCGCGCTGCAGATCCAGATGGAAGGCGTGGAATTGCCCGGCATAGGCAAGATCCCCGGCTCGTTGATACAAATGATCCCCTATGTGGTCACCGTGATCGTGCTGGCAGGCTTCATGGCCAAGTCGGTGGCGCCGAGAGCGATAGGCATCCCTTTCGTGAAATCACGCTAAGAAGAATAAGCAAGATAGGTAAGATAGGCAGCACAGAATTCATACGGCCTCCTTGAACCGGGTCCATTTAAGACAAGCCCTGGTATTAGGTTCAGTAACATGGCTAATACCAGAATAGTTTGGAGAATGAATATGCAAAACGCAACGGCAAAACATAAAGTCATCTTTGATACCGACCCTGGTGTGGATGACGCAATGGCGCTGTACTTTGCCCTGGCTCACCCGGACATCGACCTGATAGGCATCACCACCACCTTCGGCAATGTCACGGTAGAGCAGGCAACCATCAACGCCATCTACCTGACCCGCATCGCCGGCCGCCAGATCCCTGTCGCGCAGGGCGTGCCCGTGCCTTTCGCCAAAGCACCCGGCGTACCGCCGGCCTTCATCCACGGCGCCGACGGCCTGGGCAACCTGCCCAGCCGCGTGACGGTGGAAGGCAAGGCGGAAGAACGCAGTGCTGCCGAATTCATCGTCGACATGGCGCGCAAGCATCCGGGCGAAATCACGCTGGTCGCGGTAGGCCCGCTGGGCAACCTCGGCCTGGCATTGAAACTGGAACCGAAGCTGCCTAAACTATTGAAACAGGTGGTATTGATGGCGGGTACCGTCGATGAGCCGGGCAATGTCTCGCCGGTGGCCGAAGCCAATGTCTGGAACGACCCGGATGCGGCCGACCTGGTGTTTACCGCAGGCTGGGACCTGACGATGGTAGGCCTGGACGTGACCCACCGCGTGGTGCTGATGTCCAGCTTCTTCAAACGACTGGCGGAACAGCACAAGCACGTGGCGATGGACACCCTGTCCCATGCGGTGAACTTCTACAGCGATTTCTACAGCAGCATACGTCCCAACATGGGCCACGGCTGCTTCGGCCATGACGTACTGGCCTTCGTCTGGCTGGTGGCGCCGGAAATGTTCAAGACCAAATCAGGCCGCGTGCGCGTGGCAATGGACGGCATCGCCAACGGCCAGACCATGATGGACAAGATAGGCACGATTCCGTATCCACAGGCGGGCTGGGAAAAGGACAAACCGGAAACCCGCGTCTGCATGGAAGTGGATGCCAAGGCCTGCGAAAACCTGATCGATCAAACCCTGAGCAGCGGCTGGTTGCTGCCAGCACTGACCAAATAAGCAAGGGGGCTTATTATGCATATCGAACCTGTTGACTATCTGGCGCCGGACGCTGCGCAAAAATTTACCGAGAGCCTGCACCGCACCGGCTTTGGCGTACTGAAGAACCATCCACTGTCGCAAGCGGTGCTGGAAACCATCTACAAGGAATGGTACGACTTTTTCCAGAGCGACGCGAAGAGCCAGTACGCTTTCCATCCAGAAAAGATGGACGGCTATTTCTCGCCGAAAGTATCGGAAACCGCCAAGGGCAATACCAAGCGCGACCTGAAAGAGTTCTACCATATCTATCCCTGGGGCCGTTACCCGGCCGAAGTATCGGATGCGGCGCGCAAATACTATGACGACGGCGCCAGGCTGGCGGCGGAATTGCTGCAGTGGGTAGAGGACAATACGCCGGCCGACATCAAGGCCAAATACTCTATGCCCTTGTCCGACATGATCACCGGCAGCGAACAGACCTTGCTGCGCGTGCTGCATTACCCGCCGCTGACCGGCGACGAAGAAGCGGGCTCGGTGCGCGCTGCCGCGCATGAAGACATCAACCTGCTGACCATCTTGCCGGCGGCCACCCAGGCGGGCCTGCAAGTGCAGGGCAAGGACGACAAATGGTTTGACGTGCCCTGCGACTTCGGCATGCTGATCGTGAATATCGGCGACATGCTGGACGAAGCATCGGAAGGCTATTACCCGTCCACCAGCCACCGCGTGCTGAACCCGACCGGCGAGGAGGCAAAAAAATCCCGCGTGTCGCTGCCGCTATTCCTGCACCCGCGCCTGGACGTGGTCTTGTCGGATCGCTACACAGCGGGAGAATACCTGGAAGAGCGCCTGATCGAACTGGGCGCAAAAAAACCGAAGCAGTAATCGGGTAAATATGAAATGCGGCCGATTGGCCGCATTTCACTTCCATCGCCGGACATCCAGACTTGAAGTACCCGCCTCACCAGAATCCCGAAAGAATTCCATGAAACAAGAACAGCTAATCCAGGAAGCCATCACCGCCCGCCTGTCCGCATACACGCCCTACTCCAAATTCAAGGTCGGCGCAGCCCTGCTGGGCAAGGACGGCAGGGTGTTCCACGGCTGCAACGTAGAGAACGCCTCCTACGGCCTGTGCAATTGCGCCGAGCGCACCGCCTTCTTCAGCGCAGTCGCGTCCGGCTATAAGCCTGGCGACTTCAGTGCGATCGCAGTGGTCGGCGACACCGAAGACCCGATCGCTCCCTGCGGCGCCTGCCGCCAGGTGATCATAGAACTGGGCGGGCCGGAACTGGAAGTGATACTGACTAACCTGAAGGGCGACATCAAGCTGACTACTGCCGCCAAGCAGTTGCCGGATGCGTTTTATCTGAAGCCGGAAGCTTAAAAGCCAGTAGGGTGGGCACGCCTCTGTGCCCACGCCTTAGTATTAGGCTCTTGCGCTCAATTCAGCGGCGATACAAGTGCCCCTGCAGACTCAGCGAGTGCGCAATACCATCAAGTGATCGGTGCCAGACTCCGCCCCCCAGACCTCACGCTCGCGCCCGGCCAACTGGCGGATGCGCCCTCCTGTCTTCGGTTCCGGAAACGCGGTAAATGTCTCGCTCTTCGGATCAAAACGCAGCACCGCGTTGGCGGCAAAGTCGGTCAGCCATACGATATCCTGCGCATCGACATAGACTGCATATGCCTGCGCACCCTTGCCCGGCAGCTTCCAGCTGCGCCAGTTGCGCGTGGCGGGATCGTAGCGGCTTACTTGGCCGGCGTTCCACTCGCTCACCCACAAGCGACCGCCGCTGTCGCCCCAGATACGGCGTGCCCCCTGCCTCGGCGTAGGTGGTTCTATCACAGTGGAGCTGCCGTCGACAGGGTCGATGCGCGCAATGTGGTTGCCCGCCAGCGAAGCATAGTAGACCGCGCCGTCGCGCCCGACGGCAATGCCGTAAGGCCCGGCGCCGCGCGGCGCATCATAGACTTGCATGGCCCCAGTCTTAGTATCAAGCCGGCCATAGATGCCGTTTTGGCCGGTAAACCATAGGATGCCGGCGTGGTCAAATACCGGAGTGTTCAGATTGGCGTTGGCGCGTTCGGCAGGCAAGGGATAGCGCTTAATGCCGCCGCTGGCCGGATCATAGCGGACGATGGCGTTCAAGCCACCGTCGGTGATCCATACTGCCTGGTCCGGCCCCACTACCAGGCCGTGCGGCGCGGAACCTGTGCCGAGTGGTATCTGCCTGACCGCGCCGCTAGCCGGATCAAGCCGCCCCAGCGCGCCCTGCGCCTGCGCGGTATACCAGACAACCCCGTCCGCCCCCGGCGCCACGTCATGCGGGCCGGCACCGCGCGGCACAGCATAAGTCTGCACCTCCACCGCCGCTTGCGCCAATGCGGCCGCGCAAAGGCAGGCGGCTGCAGACATCCATAGTGTGAGATTGCGCCATTTCATGTAGACCTCCTCATGCTTGCGCTGCTTAGCAGTAAATTTGCCGGCGAGAACGACGGCAGATTTGATAATTTTACGCCTACTGCAAGCCATGCCGGACGGCCTGGAATTGGCTGTCGTCCTGGGTAGCCCAAAAGAAACCATCGCCAATGCGCAAAGCTGGAGGGGCCGGCTTCTAGCAGGGAGTTTAACTTTCCCCGGCCTGTGCGCTGACAGCTTCATCAAACAGGCGCATCGCCAGCAACCCATGCCCTACCGCCGCACCGGCACGCAAAGCGGCCGCGATGAACACGGTTTCAGCCATTTCTTCGCGTGTGGCGCCCTCCTTGAGTGCATTCCTGCTGTGCACATCGATGCAATAGGCGCATTGCGTGGTCAGCGCCACCGCCATCGACATCAGTTCGCGATATTTGGGCGGGATAAGTCCGTCCGCACGCTCCGCCGCTTTTTTCAGGCCCAGAAAGGCTTGCGCCTCCCTGGGTGCCAGCTTGACCAGCGCTTGTGCGTATTCCAGGTCTTCCGGTGCTTGATATCCGCTCATTCTTCTTCCTTTCAAGACATGTTGAGTAAGCGATGCAAATTGACGATGTCTATGCATTACTAGACAAGAGGAGAAAATGAGCGGAAAGGATTCGCAGTGAAGGAAAATATTTTGGATGCAGTTGCCTGAGGTATTCGCCGCCGCATACCGCACGGCCGCTGGGGCGAGCTAGCGGTCCAGGCGAAAATCGACGGAGGCCGGCCTGCCGGGCAAATCCAACTGCGCGTGCGGCGCCGGCGTGCGGCTGATAATCTTGCCGCGCCGAATCACGAATAGCCTCGTCGCGCGCAAACGTATCGCCTCTATCGCATCCTGCGCATCGAGTATCACCATATCGGCGTTGCAGCCGACCTCCAGCCCATAGCCTTGCAAGCCCAGTATCTGCGCCGGCGTCTCGGTCACAGCCTTGAAGCAGGCGCGCATCGCCTCCTGCCCCGTCATCTGCGCCACATGCAGGCCCATGTGTGCGACCTCCAGCATGTCGCCGGAACCCAGGCTATACCAGGGGTCCATCGTGCAATCCTGGCCGAAGGCGACCGGGATACCGGCGGCCAGCATTTCCGGCACGCGCGTCATACCACGCCGCTTGGGGTAGGTGTCGTGTCGGCCTTGCAAGGTAATATTGATGAGCGGATTGGCAATCGCCGCGACGCCGGCCTCGCGCATCAGCGGCAGCAATTTGCTGACATAGTAATTGTCCATAGAATGCATGGACGTCAGGTGCGAGCCGGTCACCCTGCCCTGCATGCCCAGCCTGTGCGTGTGGTAGGCCAGCGTCTCTATATGACGCGATAGCGGATCGTCCGATTCGTCGCAGTGCATGTCCACCCGCAGGCCTTGTTCTGCCGCATATTCGCACAATAGCCTGACTGACTCGGCGCCGTCCGCCATGGTCCGTTCAAAATGCGGGATACCCCCGACCACGTCGACACCCATCGCAATCGCCCGTTTCAGATTGGCCATCGCGCTTGTGCTGCGCAAGATGCCGTCTTGCGGAAAGGCCACCAGTTGCAGGTCCAGATAAGGCGCGACCTGTTTTTTCACATGCAGCAGCGCTTCCACCGCCAGCAGGCTGTCATCGCAGATATCGACATGCGAGCGTATCGCCAGCAAGCCGCGCGCCACTGCCCAGTCGCAATACTGCAGCGCGCGCTGCACCAGCGCTTCCTGCGTCAGCAAGGGTTTCAACTCGCCCCACAGCGCTATACCTTCCAGCAGGGTGCCGGACTGGTTCACCCGCGGCAGGCCATAGCTGAGCGTGGCGTCCATATGGAAGTGGGCGTCGACAAAAGGCGGCGTCACCAGCTTGCCGGCGGCGTCTATTTCCTGCGCTGCGGTAAGCGGCAAATGCGGGCCGACCGCAGTGATGAGGCCGCCGGCGATTGCGATGTCTATGGATTTGCTGCCGTCCTGCAGCGTGGCGTTACGGATGATCAGGTCGGTCAATTCGTATTCCTTAAAAATTTGAAGGCTGTCGAGAAGCTAGCCTGGCTAAGCGTCGCCGACGAAGACAGTGCTTTAGCCCCTGCATCCCTGTAGGGAAGGGGCATTGCCTTGCAAGGCAATGCCGTTACGCAGGTGGATAGCTACGCTATCCAGATAACTGCTCCACCGGCTAGGAGGCGCAACAACGCCAGGGTAGCTTCTCGACAGCCTCCCTCGCTAGGAAACGATCCCGGCCCTATCCAGCATCGCATGCAACAACACATTGCAGCCCGCCTCCAGGTGTTCCGACTTCGCGTCCTCGATCTCATTGTGGCTGATGCCATCCTTGCACGGTACGAAGATCATGCCGGCCGGCGCCAGCCGCGCGGCATAGATCGCATCGTGGCCGGCGCCAGAGACGACGTCCATCGTTGAATAGCCGAGCTTGGCAGTCGCGCTCCTGACCGCATCGACACACTCCGGATGGAAAGGGCATGGAGGATAGTAGGATACGCGCTCCACGGTAATCCCCAAGCCGGTGGCCTTGCTGGTCTGGTCGACAAAGGCCAGGATCTCTTCGTGCATCTTGTTCAACAGCTCGTCGTTCACATTGCGCAGATCTATGCTGAACTTGACCTCGCCCGGAATCACGTTGCGGCTGTTGGGGAACACCTGCACCATGCCCACCGTGCCGCGTCCATATGGCGGGTAGCGGTTGCCGATGTTCACTACTTCCTGCATGATCCTGGTGGCAACCTGCAAGGCATCCTTGCGCAGGTGCATGGGCGTGGGGCCGGCGTGCGCTTCCATGCCGGTGACGATGCAGTCATACCACGACAAACCCATCACCGCCGGCACCACGCCGATCACCTTGTCGGCGTCTTCCAGCACCGGGCCCTGTTCTATATGGGTTTCAAAGTAGGCCCCTATAGGATGCTGGCCCGGCACCTGCTCGCCCAGATAGCCTATGCGGGTCAGCTCATCCTGTACCGATTTTCCTTCCACGTCCTTGGCGGCATATGCATGCTCCAGCGTGAACGCGCCGCAAAAGACGCCCGAGCCCATCATCACCGGCACGAAGCGCGAGCCTTCTTCATTGGTCCAGAATGCGACTTCTATCGGCGCTTCGGTCTGTATCTGATGGTCATTCAGCGTGCGCACCACCTCCAGCGCCGCCAGCACGCCGTAGTTGCCGTCGAACTTGCCGCCGGTGGGCTGGGTGTCGATGTGGCTGCCGGAGACTATCGGCGGCAGCGCATTGTTTTTGCCTTCGCGGCGCATGAAGACGTTGCCGATCTGGTCTACGGTAACGGTCAGGCCGGCTTCTCTGGCCCAGCCGGTGACCAGGTCACGGCCTTGCTTGTCGAGGTCGGTCAGGGCCAGGCGTTTGACGCCGCCTTTTTGGGTGGCGCCGATTTGGGCGAGTTCCATCAGCGACTGCCACAGGCGGTCGCCATTGATTTTGAGGTTATCGAGATTCATGGTTGTGCTTCCTATACTTTCGCTTGTGCCCTACATGTACGCTTGTAGTTGCCGTCTATCGTTCTACGGCAACCGGCTCCGCCAGCTTGCCTGATCTTCCCAGCGCATCAAACATCGGTGAAAATGCCGGGCGATCTACATGGCGGCCGGCGCCCTGTACTGCGCGCAGTTCGCCTTGCTTGAATACCAGCTTGCCGCCGCTGACGGTATGGCTGGGGATGCCCTTGACGATGCGCCCTTCGAACACATTGAAGCCGCCTTTGGCGAACTGCGTCTTGGCTGAAATAGTCCTGCTGCCTTGCGGGTCCCAGACGACCAGGTCGGCGTCTGCGCCCACGGCGACCGCGCCTTTGCGCGGATAGATATTGAAGATCTGCGCGGCATTGGTGGAAGTCACCTTGACGAATTCGGACGGGGTCAGCCTGCCGGTGTTCACGCCTGCATCCCAAATCACCGCCATGCGATCTTCCACGCCACCGCAGCCGTTGGGTATCTTGGTGAAATCATTGCGGCCGGCGCCTTTTTGCTCTGCGCAAAAGGTGCAGTGGTCGGTCGCCGTGGTGTGCAGGTTGCCTCCTTGCAGGCCCTGCCATAGCGCGGCCTGGTGTTCTTTGGAGCGGAAAGGCGGACTCATTACATGGCCGGAAGCCACGTCGAAATCAGGGTGGCGGTACACGCTGTCGTCTATCGTCAGGTGGCCGGCCAAGACTTCGCCGAATACGCGCTGGCCCTTGCTGCGGGCGCGGGTAATCGCCTCCAGCGATTCGGCACAGGAGACGTGGACGATGTACAGCGGAGTATTCAATACATTCGCTATCGAAATCGCGCGATTGGCGGCTTCTGCTTCCACCATGGGCGGGCGCGACAAGGGATGCGCTTCCGGCCCTGTCATGCCTTTTTTCAGCAAGGCTTGCTGCAGCTGGAACACCAGCTCGCCGTTTTCTGCATGCACGGTCGGCATCGCGCCCAGCTCCAGCGCGCGGGAGAAGCTTTTCACCAGCACCTCGTCATCGGCCATGATCGCATTCTTGTAGGCCATGAAGTGCTTGAAGCTGTTCACCCCATGCTCGCGTACCAGGGTGCCCATGTCGGCATGCACGCTGTCGTCCCACCAGGTCACCGCAACGTGGAAGCTGTAGTCGCCGGCGGCTTTTTCAGCCCAGCCGCGCCAGGTCTTGTAGGCTTCCATCAGGCGCTGCTTTGGATCGGGGATCACGAAGTCTATGATCATCGTGGTGCCGCCGGCCAGGCCCGCAGCGGTGCCGGTATAGAAATCGTCGGCGGTCACCGTGCCCATGAAGGGCAGGTTCATATGCGTATGCGGATCGATGCCGCCCGGCATCACATACTGGCCGCCGGCATCTATCACTTCGGTCGCATTGGCGGCTTGCAGCTTGTCGCCGATGGCGACGATCTTCCCGCCCTCACACAAGACATCGGCGCGGAACTCGCGGTCTGCGTTGACCACTGTTCCGCCACGGATCAAAATACTCATACTGCCTCCCTAATGACTTTTTATCGCCACGCACATCTCTATCTATGAAGCGTTGGCAACTACCGGTACTGCTTCCTTCTTGCCGCTCATCATGACGCCATATACGACGGCCGAAATAGCCATGCCGATGAACCATGCATAGGTATAGATGGTTTTGAAAATATCCGCTGTGGCCGGAAAAGAAGCCGGGAAAGCCGCGTTCAGGAAACCCGGGATATTCGGCGCCACGCCGACCACAAAGGCGATGATGGCCACCATGTTCCAGCCGTTGCCATAAGAATATTTGCCGTCATCCTTATATAGCTGGGCAACATCCAGATGGGTATTGCGGATGAAGTAATAATCGATGATCAGGATACCGGCAATCGGGCCCAGCAAGGCCGAGTAGCCTATCAGCCAGGTAAAGATATAGCCTTGCGTGGATTCCAGTATTTTCCACGGCATCATCGCGATCGCGATGAAGGCGGTGATATAGCCGCCGGTTTTGTAGGAAATCAGCTTGGGGCTGAGCGCAGAAAAATCGTAGGCCGGGCCAACCAGATTGGCCGCCAGGTTAACGCTGACGGTATCTATCAGCAAGATGATCAGCGCGATCAGCACCGCTACGCCGGTCATGCGGCTGGCCAGGTCCACCGGATCCCAGATCGCCTTGCCGTACAGCACCATCGTCGCCGAGGTGACGATCACCGCCAGCATCGCCAGCAAGCCCATGGGAACCGGCAAGCCTATGCTCTGGCCCAATACCTGGTCGCGCTGGGACTTGGCAAAGCGGGTGAAGTCGGGGATGTTCAATGCCAGCGTGGCCCAGAAGCCCACCATCGCCGTCAGCGAAGGCCAGAACGCAGTCCAGAACTGGCCGGCTTTCTTACCGCCCTCGACAAATTGCGAGGGCTGGTCCAGGATGGGGCCGAAGCCGCCCGCCTTGTTATACACCCAGCCCAGCAGCACGAAACAGATGACGATTTTCAGCGGCGCGGTATAGGTTTCCAGCTTGCGGATGGAATCCATGCCATGGAAGATGTCCCAGAACTGTATCGCCCAGAATACCAGGAAGCAGATCAGCTGCGCCGCATTGATGCCGAGGCCGGCGATCTTGTCGCCCTCCAGCGAATGGCCCAGCAATACCCCCAGCAAAGTGTAGATCATCGAGCCGCCAAACCAGGTCTGTATCCCATACCAGCCGCAGGCGACGATCGCGCGCATCAGTGCCGGCAGCCTGGCGCCGCTGGTACCGAAGGAAGAACGCGCCAGCACTGCATACGGGATGCCGTATTTGGTGCCCGCATGGCCTATCAGCAGCATGGGCAACAGCACGATCGCATTGGCCAGGAACACGGTGGCTACCGCCTGCCATGCCGACATGCCGCCTTCCACCAGGCTGGCCGCCAGCGTATAGGCCGGTATACACATCACCATCCCTACCCATAGCGCGGCAAAGTGAAACCAACGCCAGGTGCGCTGGCTCTCGGTGGTCGGCGCCAGGTCTTCATTCCACAAGCCACTATTACCAGATAGATCCTTGTTCACGGTTTGCATCTCCCTTGGATGGATGTTTAAAACACGCAACAGCTTCGGAATTAATTGTGTAAAACAAATATACAGCACAACATCGCAGAACGTGGCCCGGATGGAGCGCAGCGCAATCCGGGCCACGGCTCTCCTTTTACAAGCACATTCGACAGTTTTGCCTCAGATTTACAAACCGGCACATCCAAAACGACTATACAGCAAGCCGGCGCCGGAATAAACGGGCTCAGCTTGCCGTATCACCGTTCCTGCATGCAAACAACGTGCCACAGGAAAACCGC